>Ga0256847_1000062_pt1 | contig 71262 bp, 53 predicted proteins | sample TeddybearmetaG_FD_189099 | JGI IMG/M metagenome (GOLD analysis project Ga0256847, IMG submission 189099) | Hydrothermal vent microbial communities from East Pacific Rise, Pacific Ocean - Teddybear | ecosystem: Environmental > Aquatic > Marine > Hydrothermal vents | place: Pacific Ocean: East... | reverse complement strand
TTCGGAGACCTTGTTCATCTTTTTCCAAGGATCTCAATCGCTCTTGACCTGATTCCCAACGACGTCTCCATTTGCGTACCGTATTCAATGAAACTCCCAAATCTCTATGTGTTTCATTGATACTCTTACCTTTAATTCCTGATAAAACAATGGAAATTCGTTGATTATAAATGTAGGAATTATTCACCTTGCGATGTTCCTTCTCTAATATACAACGTTGCCGTTCGCTTACTGTTAATTGGAGGGCTGGGAGTAGTCCTCTCATAGTATTTGTTTTTGTTCCCCAAATATATTACATTTAATTTACATATATTACAATTAGCTAAAATATTTTGTGCCTCACGCACTAGTACAATGAGAGGTTTGTTAGAAAATTACTCACAGCGCAGGTTAACGAGAATGGTTAGTGGATGGAAAGACATTTGGTTAAACCCTGAGTTTGATTCGCTAAAAGTTGGGATTAAGTTTTTAAGTTCCTCTTGTTCTGAAATCAAGAAAAAAATAACACACAGATTAAATGGTGAAATTCCTACGATATTGTGGGTTGCAGTTCAGGCTAATGGATTTTTAAAAGATGATACATTAGAATTTATTCGTAATAATTATCCTGAGCGAATTGAGAAAATCCTTACAAATATTGAAGGTGAAAATATTTGGGATCGTTTTAATGAACAAAACCAAGAAGAGATATTAAGAGAAAGGGCAAACAATATAGTTATGGAATTACGTGAAATTATTTCTAAGGAGGAAATTATTTAGAATTGGCAATTTCTGTTTGGTAATAATAAGTTATCAAAGTAAAATAGTTTAATCTCTCAATTTGCGATCTTTTTGACAATTGAATAATTTGTTTCAACCATTTTTAACAGAGAACTATCTATAGCTGGCCAAAAAGAATATGCGCCATATTTGTACTTTCTTCCAACCGGTTTATATATTCTCATCCCAACTTTGAAAAAAAGATTCAAAAAAAAAGTACCTAGCTTGAAAAAGTTACTCTTAATTTCTCGTAGTATATATAGAAGCATAAAGCCATGCTTTAAAATACCAAAATAAACAGAGCATACTTGTATGCTCTGTTTTTTTTATTTAAGTCTCATTAGCTCAAATGTAGATGAAATTTGCATTCACAACTCCTCATTTTATCGACTTTAAATCTAACATCATATCCATTATTAGGTCTTATAATTGTTCATACAAACAAAATATTTTATGTTTTAAAACTTGCTAATAAGTGTTTTATTACTTATATTGAAAGCGGTATTTTAAATATTTGATTTTTTCATATAAATGGCTTTATTATGAAAAGTGGAATCTTCCCTGTTTTTTTGCAGCTAATTGCTGCTATTGCTTCTTTAGCTACTCTTGTTATTCTCATTTCAATAATGAATTACGTTCAGTTAATTGTCTTTGCTGTATTGTTATTGCTGTTGACAATAGCCGTCGTATATGAAATGACTACTAGGAAATAGCTGAATAACCCTATATATACATTTGTATGTGTAGGGTTTTTAAACTAAAATTGTATGGAATTATCCAAACATAAAGAGGATATTGAATCGAGAAATCATTTGTTAACTACAGCCTATTTTAGGTGGGTCGCAGAGTTTGAGGCAATGTCTTACCATATGGGGAGAAATCAAGAGTCTCTTGATGATATAAATTCTTTTTTTGAAAAGTTTTGTTATAAAGTGCCAAAAGAAATAAACACCTTCTTTCAAAAGAAAACGGGATATATAATAACTGCATACAAACATCATGTGATTGATAGAATTAGGCACGAAATAAGAAAGAATAGAATAAAGACAAGTTCCATAGAAAATGAAGAGTTGATTGGACATCATGCAGAACATACACATGATTTTGAAGTTAATGAGTTAGTACAAAAGTTTAGAAATCTTGTATCAAAAAAATTTGATAAAGACTCATACCTTAATGTGTTTGATATGATGATAGAATCACATACTAATCAAGAAATAAGCCTTGAATTAGGGTTAAATTCAGTCGGAACAAAAGTATATCGAATAAGAAAAATGTTAAAACATACAATGGAACATACTTAAATAAACTAACTATTTCAAATACTTATAAAAAACGACCCCTTAGAAATCTCTATCAATTGGCAAATCTCTTTGGGGGTCATTTCCTTTTTCTCAAACAATTCTCTAATACGCTCTATTTGCTTCTTATCCAGCTTACTCTTAGATACTGGATACTAGAGAAAATGTATATGGTAAGGAATCCTTATTAAGAGAATAGAAAAAATAATGGCTAACTTTATTCTTGAATTTGTAAAAGGAGGTTAAAAAGGATTATTAACTTAAATAATACGCTTTATGCTACATAAATTATTACCATACAAGTGTGCAGAATGCAGTTTATACTTCATGTCTAAAAAGGAACAAAGAATTTATGCTGGATGGGTTGGTGCTCATTTGTTCAGTTTTGGAACGGCACTATCCAAACGGTCTAAGCACTCTTTAGATAATTATATGCAAAGGAATACAGCAATGTTTCCTAAAAGTTCAAAATGTGATTATTGTAGAAGATCCCAGTCTATAAAAACCAAAAAATGGTATAAAAAGAGAGTCAAAGAATACAAGAAGCTGGATTTGATAAATTAATGACACTAAACATATTTATAAAGCGTTCACTTAGAAATCCCCATCAACTTACAAATCTCTTTTACGGTCATTTCTTTTTTCTCATATAGCTCTTTAAGGCGTTCGATCTGCTTATTGTTTAGTTTAGCAGGTCTCCCACCTGTTCTGCCTCTTGCACGAGCTGAGGCAAGACCTGCTTGCGTCCTTTCCGATATGAGGTCAGCTTCAAATTCTGCCAACGCTCCGAATACATGAAACACTAGCTTTCCTGTAGCGGTCGATGTGTCTATTGATTCTTTTAAACTATTAAAGCCAATCTCCTGATCCTTGAGTTGGTTTACTTCCTCGATCAAGTTCTTTAGCGATCTACCTAGTCTGGTAAGACTGGTAACAACAAGGGTGTCTCCTTTGCTTAAATGCTCTTTTGCTTTCGTTAACTCCGCAGGATCTTTCACATTGCCACTGATCTTATCAACAAATATCTTTTCACATCCTGCTTCTTTCAGAGCATCTACCTGACGATCTAAATTTTGCTTCTCTGTCGAAACACGAGCATAACCAATAAACATAGAAACAAATTAATGGTCTAAAAACTCAACAAAACGTCACAATTATATACGTAGTTTTCTTTACCGAGTTTTTATACTCGTTTTAGACATAAAAATCAAGGACTTTTGGTTTTCAGATAGTAGTCTAAAAAACGACCGTTTGTTAGACTACAAAGAGCCTATTATTACATCAATAATAGGCTCTTTTTTTAGTCATAAAAAATATTTTGATTATTCTTTTTCCTCGAAAATCATGAAATTTTTTACATGTCCTCCCAACCACGGTTTAACAATGGTTATGATATCATATTGCTCAGTTTCCATAGAGTACTTTCTTGATCTTTGTCCCTTGTCTTTATAAAAATTGTTCATTCTTTTAAACTTATTATCCTCTACAAAAAAGTAATAATCAGCGTCATTCAACAATATTTCATTGGAGCATTCTACATAAATGCTAAACCCATTTTCCTTATTAAGTATTAGGATTTCCTCTAAGAGGATATCTTCTGATAATTCAAAATCAATTATCCGCAAAGCATTTTTAGTTTGAAACTCCATATTCAAATCAAACGAAGATATATTTAATGGAAAATTCCCAGAACTTATTATTGATGCTATAGCCAAGTTCTTAAATAACATTAAGAGAAAATTAGACATATTTATTATTATTATTATTAATTACAAATTCCTGTTCCTGGCTCAATATACGAAGCTGGGTTGATAGGTACAGGTCCATAATTAGATGTTAATACCGCTCTTCCCCCAAGTGGAATTAATTCAGCATTTAAAAACCCTAAAAAAGTGGCAATCACAACATCTTTTGTAACAAACGCATGAAATTGAAAAAATGATTCTGTTAACTCTTCGGCAACGGTTACTGCGACACTGCAAGTTAATGCGGCTTCGAAAGGGGTTATTACCCATATAATATTACCTTCATCATCTACCCGATTTGTGGGATATTCAAAAAATATTATTGGTGCATAAAAATTGCGTAGCCTGGAGAATATGGTGGCGTAGGTTCTTCATGAAAAAAATCAATATTAATATCATTTACCCCACAAGACTGATATGGTAAAGCATCAGTGCTATTTACTAAAACAAAATCGAAAGAAGAACAATCAATTTGTAAATCAGGATCAACACAATTAATATTTGGATCTCCTAAACAATCAACTACTAATTCAAAGTTATTATCTTTCAAATCCCAATTCACATCATCAGGTAATCCCAATGAACTAATAAAATGGCATTTCACACAATCTATTACATCGTTTACATTACTAACGGCACATTCTTCGCCTATAAATTCTGCTAATTCTTCAGGCGTAAATTGAGATTGTAATCCATAATAATTGATAAAACCCTCTAACTGTTCTTCATACAGGTCAGCTGGATTTTCGAAAAGAGGGATATTCACAGTGCCGTCTGGATTAATAGTAGCCGAAGCCTCTGATAAACTACCATTAAACCCTCCACAGAATTCATCCCATGAAGGCGTTGAGGTTGTTGTAGTAGTCTGACCTCCGCCGCCTCCACCGCTATCATCATTGTTGATCCAAGACTCAATATCAGCTACTTCCAAAGGACTTCCTTCCTCATCGGTATCGCCACCAGTATCGCCTTCTCCGTCTAAACTAAAACAGTTTGTAAGACAATCAACTTCTACTGGATCATTTATGTCTGGTGGTATGTGAAATATTGTACAATCCTCTCCGCTTCCTTGACATACACATGTCTTTTGGACTTGATCCGTTTCAATACAAGCTACATTTCTGGAATTGAAATGATCTTTTTTATCCTTTCCTTGTGTTCCTCCATCGAAGTAGTCCATTATTTTACTCCAATATTGAGAATAAGGTTCTGTTCTTTCCAAAATTATTTGATCCACTAATCTATGCGATAAGTAATAGCTACTTTTTACTTCGTCTTTTTCCTGTATAATCAATATGCCATCCAAACTTGAATCATCCAAATCATAAAAAGGTATATAATAGTTGTTAAACTCTATATATTCAGGTTCTCCACAATACCAACAAGGGTATATGCTTCCTTTTTTAAGGATATCGAATAACGAACCTATGGTCATTTGTGATTCCGCATTAATCATATAATTTGTGACAAAAGGATAATAACCACCTCTGGTAATGCCAAGATTTAAGTTGTCATGTACATACATGAGATCAAAAAACGGTTCATTAGAGGCGCTACGAGTAAGAGCCTTAATGGCGTTAGAGTTGGAATTAATATTTTCTTGTCGTTCGGACTCTTCTCCACATGAAAAAAGTAAGAAAATAATAGATAGGCATAGGAATGCCTTTGAAAAAATAAATTTCATAATTTGTAATTTTAATGGTTCAAAAAAATGATAGACAAATGTTAATCGACACCTTTCTATCGGTTTAATCTGACGTCAAATCGAAAAAATTAAACCGCAAAAGCAGTACTATTATTGTATGACAGCTTAATTCTTCTGTAACCGCTATGGTTTAAAAAACGTTCCTTTTCTTTACTTTTTCATCTTCTCTTTTTTACTCGTATCCACATCTTTATGCCCCATATATGGACGCCCCATTTAAGGGGGAAGCCCTTAGTAAATCAAACTCAGGATTGTTACTTCAATCTCTGGATACTGACAAAAAGAAAAATATTTAATAAATTATCACAGTGATTTATTAAGGTATTATAGGTATACTAGAAGGGAATATTGGAGAAATTGAGCTTTTAAATAAATAAGGATTTTGAAAATACCTCCTGAAAAAAACAACGATGCATTAAATTTAAAAGCTATTGAAAAAATCAAAGCTAAGTTTCCAAATTTAGATACGTTTGATTTAAAACTAAATCTAGATATTGAGACTGAAATACATCATGTCATGCGTGCTTTTACTAATTATATACTTGATCACCAAAGAAACTCTGAGGTGCTAAATGGCTCTGTTGAACTTATAAATGAACTGGTAGAAGAAAATGATGTAGGCGAGACTAACCCTATTATTGATGTTCTGGAACTGGAAACCTTTCATGTGTTGTGCTCATATGACCAGCTTGCATATTATTATATGAACGTCCTTAGTCCACAAGCAAAACAGCTTTTCAGGCATTGTCACTATATGTATAGCAAGCACTATCTTGGTTATGATATTTAGAATGAATTTGACATCAATTTTATAGGTGAAGCCCAACGACACAAATAGCCATGCTACCATTCATGAGAAAGCATAAGAGTTAATCTTCGGTTTTGTACGCTATTATCGAATGTATCGTTAGATTGATACTCCAAAGTAGGATCTTCATAATCAATCTTCCAATAAATCTTTTGATCGTTATGCATGAAGCTACCAAAATCATGTTCTCCATATGGATCATTACCCTTATTGAACTCATCAAACAGTTTCACCTGTTCTTTAATGGCTAAAATATCTTGTGGGGGCAAAGCGGCAATACTAGCTGTGTAGAAAATCTGTCCAAGGATCTGCTCTGAAATAGGCTTCGTTATCGATGTACGGAAGGCGTCATTCAATCGTGCAATACGTTTGGTGATTTCCTTGGTGTCTTTGGTCATAGCATAACTCTTTATAGCTATAAAAGATCCAGAGCAAGTTTTTTCTTTTAAGCATATTCTGGTATATCTTTGATAATCTTGTAATCCATTTCAAAACCTGTATATAATGGTATATGGAACTTGCAACACTACATTTAGACACATACAAAGTCGTACAGCTTCTTCAAGCTAAAGGATATACCAAGAAAGAGGCAGAAGGCTTTATTGAAGCTATTCAAGAAATAACACTTTCTGGTGTTGCTACGAAACAAGATGTCTCTGACCTGAAGCAGGATGTCTCCGACTTAAAACAGATTATAGTCACTTTAGAAAACAAAATCCTAAAATTCTTAATTGGTCATGCTGTGGTAATGGTAAAGGTGATGGTTTCATTAGCTAAAGTTCTATAAACTCTAGCATCAATTTCCTCAATTGTCGTAATCTATATTATCACACAACTAAATTTCAAATCTAAGCTATTAGCTTTTAATGTTTTTCAAAATAGGGTCTGGCTGCACAAAAGGTAAAAGCCTCCCATTTTTATTATTGCAACAGGTTGATTATCTAATGGGTGGCACACAATTCCATGCCCTAGGTTTGTATTTAATTTCCTTAAATTTATTTAAACCAGTTGATTTATCAACCAACGATTTATTGGCTTCCCCAAATTACGATCTGAATATTGATTGATAAACGGGAGAGCTCAAACATGGGGTTAATTTAGACAAAGGAAGAGATGTCTCAATTTCTTTATGAGTCATTTCTCTTCTTTGTTCCGCTCAGACCTAAATTCCAGAAACATTTATTTATTTCCTGATCAACGAAAATCACTTAAACAAACATGTCGTGTCTCAATAGATCCAACAGTACCCCTTATCATATACCCCGCAAACAGGACCAAAATTACTCGTATTACAAGACCAAGTGTTTGGATTAAAATCTTCTCGACAAATATTACAACTACTTAACCCATTCCTTGTTTGATCATTCAATTTGATATAATCATACTTTTCTGCTTTCACTTCATCCCCGGTTGTTTTAAAATAGTCAACGACTGATTCCCCTTCTGTGTTAGTGCCATATACGGCATAATAATATCCGTTAAGCTCATTGTGATGTACATCTACATGCGCGACATTCGCGATCAGATCAGAAAATTGCACTTCAAATCTTGCTTCCAAATTACTATTGGTAACGTTATACTTGAAATCCATTTTAAAATGGGCTGGAGCAATCTCGCTTGTTTTAGCATCCGGAGCTGTAGGAGGGTTTGAAGACATAAGGAATATTAAAAATAATACTCCAGAGAAAGAATACATGTTGTTCATAATAATATTTTTTAAGATAATGCCTACTCGTACGCTTTTCGGCATTCGCGCGCTAATACTTTATTTAAAATGAATTGTTAGCGAATTTATCCATCAATGCTATATACAAATAGAGTCCAGCTCATATCTTTATAAAAGATTAAATTAGTTCACAAGATCAATAAAAAGGAATGGGATTGTAGCTTTCGAAAAGCAACTTCTATACGATAAAAGGACGTAATTGAAATGCAATCTACAGAAATTTAATACAATTAACAATATTCCTCATGACAAAGTGTGCATAACAAATATTGCGAAACATCTCTCTAAAGGGATTGAGCCATAACCAATATTAACGCCTCTACTTCTCAAGTATCTGTACAACGTCGGTTTATAAATTTCCAGATGATTGCAAATTTCACCAATTAAATATTCCTTTTCCCATTAAATGAAAAAATAGCCGAATTAACATAAGATACATTATCGCATCTAGCTTTCTCTTTGTCGTGCCTGGTCAATGAATCCATTAATCTGAAGGAGGTAATGGTAGTATGTTTTTTGGTGACTTTCCCAAATCTTAATAAAGCCCCTGCGAACAAAAAAAAATGTAATCAATAAAAATATCACCAATAAAATCAATAGCACTACAAGGTCGACATTGGGTGAGATATGTTTAAAGACATATATTCCTGAAACTAATGTTATCATGAGCAAGTTGAGTATATTACCTCTTGATATTCTTTGTCGGGTCAAGTTTATCTCAAGAATATTATGTAATTCCTTATTAAATTCTGCTGTTTTTATATGTGATTCTATGAAGAACAAATCGTTTTTCAAATCGTCTTTGCCAAAAATATCTTTTCTAATTTTTTCTTTTCTGCTTTTCAAACCAATTTTAATGATAAAACTTATTATCATTCCTAAAGAATAACTTAATGGTAAGAGCATTACAAAGTGGATATCAGATAATTCCAATGTTTTCAATTGACCTAAAGCTGAGGTGCCGACTAAACATAGCAGAGGATAAATCCAAAGCAATGCTAACCCTCCATTAATAAAATACTCAATTCGTATACCTTGTAATTGCATTTCGTAATTTTTTAAGATTATCTAAGAACCAACATCGTCACATACAGTAATTTGCTTAACGAACATTTGGATTATTTGGTTTCGCGACTACAGAAACATTTAATTTTAATATTAGGAGGGTTGGGGCATCTAAAGTGCCAAATATAGAACGAGATTACAGGGACGACATTCTGATGTTAAAGATGTGATAATGTATCTTATGTCAAATGATGAGGAGAATCCCCGTCATCAATTTATATGAGCCGACGGAAAACTAATATTGCTTCTAAATATACTCATTTGCAGTAATGCCATTGGTGTACGAACAGCTATCATTTCACTTTGTAAGTAGTGCAGTTGGCTAGACTCGTGACAAAACACAAAACAGTATAATATCTTAAAAACGTAAACTATAACGACTACGAAAACTTAAAAAGTTCAATTTCATTTTTCTGTACAAGCTCTTAAAATTAACGCTACAAGATTGACTATGTTTTTGGACAGAAAGGAGTTCGTTTCAAGCAGGATAATTACTCAATCGATAAACTTTATTTTTTTCCATTTTATGGTTTGATGTGGCGAAATTACATCACCTAAAAGTTTCCCAATAAATTCACCAAAGCCAGAACCTGGTTTAGATTCAGAAGTTGCCTTAATTGTCAAAGTATCATCATTCCAATTCATATAGTATCCTTTCTTCACTTCTATATTTTTCCCATTTTTCAGCTTAATTCTAAAATTGTATTTGGCGAAACCATTTTTGTTGATCGTAGACACAATGCTATTTTTACATTTAACTGCAATCTGACCTTTACCCTTTAAGAAATCCATATAATTTTTTTATAAGTTATTAATTATTAGACTAATATAGTAATTAGACTTAAAGTTACGATTTAGAAACTTGCCAAATGTTATATGAAGGACCGTATTACCTTTGGATTGACGAAAACCCCCAAATAATATTAAAGTTATAAAAGGTATGTAGTAAAAAAACATGTGAATTAATAAAAAGCATTTTTGGTAGTATTGCAGGAAAATAAAGATTTATCTTGTTCTTATCAAAGTAGAAGTGGTGGAAAGATTAGGGGAAATGATGCAAGTGGTGGAGTTCGATAATCCGTAAATCATGGGACATACAGGCCAGCTAAACTAGGAAAATAAAGCTGATAATTAGATAGAACGAAGCAAAATATGGTTAGTTCAAATTTAAAATAGAGTCTTCAAAAATAATGTGATAATTTTGATTCTGGATAATTCAGCTAGATTTTGCATAATAAACATTCATCACACCAAAGTGATTGAAAAGGTCATTTCAATTTGAAAGCAGCTTAGGTTGAAACTTATCCAAATAACTTGTTCAGTCCGACCACAACACAATAACAAAGAAAAATGGCTGTCAATCCAAAGAAGAACGGACTGTCTAAGCCACTACCGAAAGCGATCAAAGCGACAAGAGAACCAATGAGTGCTGAGAAAAAGTATTTTTCCATTCGCTGATGATAAAGGGAATGCCTAAACGGCTTCAAATGGATATATAGGTTCTCCACAAAAACCTTGTTCCGGGTCTAAACAATCCTCTCTGATAACTAGAGCAAAGTCAGTGTAGCTTTATTATTCTGGTGATTCCTTCTTTCTCCCAAATTGGGTTTGACCATCTTTGTGCATATTCCAGTATGTCGATTGATTCAATCATCATTATTGATAGTACTAGAGTTTTAACTATTTATTTATAAAATCGGCCAACAAGCGATGAAAATGATGTACGCCTTTTTCCATTTTAGGTGAAAATCGTTCCGTGCTATAAAACTTGGACTTTAAGCCCCTGTGAACTCCTTCTACCACAAATTCATCTTCACGTTGCACTTAATCAAGCTGTGCTGAGATAGTCGCGAAAATGAAATTAGTCCAAAACAGATTTAGAAAATCACTTGAAAAAACTATTGCTTGTAGAAATCCTAAAATAGCAAGTATAATGAATCCTATAATTCCAGTTTTATTCCCCTGTTGATTTGCAGAAATTACTACTGTTTTCTCATGCATTTCATAAAACATTGCAAAGAAAAATACTCCAGTCAAATTATTCAAAAAATTGATTAAAGTTCGTTAGCAATCTTTTATAAACTCATTTGATATTTGGCCAATTCCGCCAATCCAAGATATTCCAATTGATAAAAGAAATTGCAAAAACCAAGCAATCCAAACCCAGGTCCAAAATCCCCACCAATTTTGTGTTGAAAGTGAGTCGGTTATTAATTTATCAGTTGCATTGAATTTTACCCTATACTGATTGAGAGCAATATTAATTAACCTTGGGTATGGCACTTATATATCTCTCAACACTTATATTAATAAGAGAAAAATTAGACCCTCTCATTAGTTCTTTTTATGTACACATGAGTGATAACCGTTACTTCCTGTACAAATGCCCCCGTTAGTCCATTTTCTTTGTAAAAGTCTATGTGCAAACAATCCCAATTACGGCCAAAAAATTCAAGCTTGAGTTTCTTTACCGCCTTTTTTTCACGAACACTGATTACCTTTTTCTGAATAATGGTATCTATTGCCGTACGACGTGAAAAACATGATTTTAAATTTGACAATTATATAAAAATATTTAATTACGATGAATAGAAGGAATTTTATTTCATATAGCTCAATTGCTCTTGGAGGTGCGACAGTTTTAAGACAAAATTTGGATGTCACTGCATTATCAGGAAACGCAAAATATTTTTTCGCTAAAAGTGGGATAGTAGGAAACGGTAATGATGCTTGTTTTGGTATTCTTAAGACCAGCGACTATGACAATGATAATGATTGGTTACTAAGAGCTAGAAATGATTTTGGCTTTAGGTCGGAATTAAGATATAGCAACAATGATAAATTCAAAGTGCCATTTGCCAAGGCATTGCTAGATTATTTTGTTTCTAGAGATACTCTATCTTTTGCTTGTGCTAGTATTAGTAGAACTACGTTTGACAGTGCAAATGAAAATTCATCGAATCAAGTTTCAAGATTACAAAAGGGCAATATCAAAGCCAATTATATACACCAACTTTTAGGAGAATTGGAACCAGAAACTAATCAAGTTGTGATTATGAAATCTGAGTACTCTTTCGGTTCTGGAAATCAATTTCATAGATTTTTTGAACATAATACAGCAATTACAACTGTTGACAAGATATATTTTGAAGAAGATTTACTTCAATTATCATCTCTTATAATAGGTTGTATTAAAGCTGATTTACAACAATCAAGTTTAAATGCAGTAAATACTCAGATTCTTAATCATCTAAAAGGCTCTCTGGGGATTGAATCATTCACGGAACTCAATAACGACAAAATTAAAATTATATAAAATATGAAATACCTTAATAAATCGTCATTTAAAGTTGAAGGTTTTCAGGCGACATACAACGATTGTTGTAAAGGTATTTCTATTTTATTTTTCCTGTTGATCTCCACCAATATTGTTACTTCTCAAAACAATTGCTCATTACATGATCAAGGTGTAAAAATGATAGTTAATGAAATTGGAAATTTTGGAGGTGACTCCAATAATGGAGGAACAGAATATATAGAATTACTTGTTCTAGGTAATCCCAACAATCCAAACGAATTAGTAGATATCAGAGGATATCTTTTAGATGATAATCATGCATCTGCTACAGACATGGGAAATGAACCAGGACATGTTAGATTCGGAGATTGCTTTCCGTTATTACCTTCAGGCTCCTTAATTCTGATTTATAATGAGAAGAGTCCTCCAATAGGCGTAGACAGACTATTAGATGGAATGCCAAACTCAAATGGATTATATCAGGTACCTTTTGGAAGTTCTTGTTTAGTAAAATATGCAACCCCATCACATGATTCTCCTGATTACGGTTCGTATGTCCCTAATAGTGGAGATACAGGAGGCGAATGGAAAGATTATATCCCATTAAGAGATTATGGAGACGCGATTATACTTGGCAACGAAAACGGAGAAGTATTACAATCATTTTATTGGTTTTTAGAAGAATGGTATGTAGATAGTGAGCTAGAATTTATCAAGCCCTATAATCCTACTCAAGAAATAGCATTGTCACTAGATCCTGATGATTTAACCTCTTGTTTTGCATTAGAAAATTCAAATTGGTTATCAGGTTCGAGCTACAAAAGAAGAGATTCAGGTACTCCAGGCTTACCAAATAGTGAAGCCAATAATTCATTTATTCAATCCATTAAAGCGGGAGGAAATACTTTAGATCTATTTGAAGTTGACTTTGAATTAGGGCTCTATGCAGAAGGGTTTAGCATCGGTCCGTTTTTATCAATATACTCAAGTTCTTATCCATGTGATTTAATAGTAACAGAATTTGGAGGAATAGTTTTGGATATGCAGTTAACAGAGAATGACATTATATTTTTAGATATGATAAAGGATACTCCGGGTGAGTACCAATACTTTATAGAAAGCTCTGTATGTGATTTAAATGGGACATTTATTATACCCCCGTTAAATGAATTAGAAGAGCTGTTATGCGAAAGTGAATGTGAGGAATTTGATTTTGATGTTAATGACGTGGGCTCGAATTCTTCATCTGACTGCTTTGTCTTAGTAGATAACAGTGGGAATATCATAAGCACTGATAACGGAGTTGTAGAAGTTTGTGGTGATGAGGATGCTCAGGAATTTATTTCTGTCATTAAAGATGAAGAAGGCAATGTAATAGAAGTAAATAAAACAACTTTCAAATCTGCAAATCAAGATGTTGAACTTGAAATTGAAAAAGAATTGATTTGTGATGGGGAAACGACTGAAATAACCTGCCTAGGAAGTAATATTGAATCTTATATATGGAGTACTGGAGAAGGTACATCAAGTATAACTGTATCTGAGGCAGGGATATACAGTGTTACAGTTATTGATGATTCAAGTTGTGAAATTATTAGAGAGACAGAAATATTTGATCAATCTCAACTCCATGAATATTTTATTAATGAGAGTTATTCTTGTGTCATTTACGATGATATTGAATTAAATTTATCATTCACAAATGAAACTGAATATATAAGTGAGGAACTTGAAATTCTAGGATTTTTTGAAAATGAGGTATTCAATATAAATGATGAGGTAAGGGAGACATTCAGGAGTCTAAATTCTTCTATTCCTAATGTTTTTTCTACCATAAGGAAAATTGAAAGTTGTGAGGATATTATAGGTCTAAAAGGTAATAATTCTTCAAATGACAAACGTTCAAGAACTAGCAATGCTTGGTTTGAAAATGAAGTGCTGGCATTGAATAATTTAGATAGTGATAATACTAGCATTTACATTAGAAATAATATTAATATGGGCGAGAATAATGACCCCAAACTATATTTGGTGAACAAAGTCGGATTGAATGAGTCTAAATTGATAGCTGAGATTAATCATTTTATCGGTGAAATAGAGCTTGATATTTCTGTAGAAAGTACGATTCCAGTAATTACAGAACTTGGAAAAAATGAAATCTTTTGTGTTATAGGTGAAAATCCAAATACTACGGCAAGAATTATATATTCTATTCCCGCAATTTTTAACAATATTCCTAATGATATAAAAATGTCATTAGTAAATTATCCCCAACCGTGTTCAAACATAGGGTTTTGGTTGTCTTTAACTGATGATGAAACCGAATCATGGGAGTTAGCTGCCAATCCATTAATACAATTTAATGATAATGCATTTCAATATCATATGGATAGGAATACATACAACCCATTAAATGGCTCTAATGATAATATGTTGGACGGTAATATAGAAAGGTTATATGGATTTATTACACTTCATGCAATTGGACATACTTCAAAAATAGTACACAAACTTCCAAGTTTAGATTTGGAATTTGGCTATATAGAAGGTATAGGTTTTATGAGTAATGGAAATAAAATGGCAGATTATTTGTTATGGCCATATGCAGGAGGTGTAGGAGGTGAAAATACATCTGCAATGGAAGCACCTACATTTGAAGCGTTGATAAAACTTACAAGTATTCATTACCCAGAAATGATAAATTACATCAAGGACCGTTTTGAGTGATTGCCAACAAAAAGCTTATCCATCTTGATGAACATAATTTTTAAAATTGTAGATATTAAACTTTCCATTTCAGAGAATGAGATGTTATTTTAAATAATAAAGGATCATAAAGAATGAATTGTTTTTTATCTGATTACAATTCAAAAATGAGTTAAAATTTAAAATTCTAATTTGATTAAATACTATAGGATTTTTGAGAACCAATTGATGATTTTTTTTTTAAAAACCTAAATATTAGTTCCCCAAAAGTTAATCAGTTATTAAACGTAAAAGTTATTCTAATGAAAGCTATCATAATTCTTTTCGCTTGTTTCCTTACTTTGAATACATATGCTCAAATAAGTATTCTTTCTATAGATTATGGTACTGTTGGAGAATGTGATGGTTCGATTTCTCTTCAGTCCGAAGAGTTCCCATTGGATTTCACACTTCAAGGCCCTTCAGGAGATATTGATCACCAATTTACAGAACCTTTATTAATAGTCGAAGAACTGTGCAAAGGAGACTTCACTATAGTCTATTATGATGATCTGGGGTGTGAAGTCAAAGTAGAATTCTCGATAATTGATTGTCCTGATATAGATTTTGGAGTCGACATAATTAATACTTGTGATAATGATCAAAGTGGAAAAATTAGATTGCAAGTGCCAAGTAATGGAAATTATTATGATCTTATTTGGAGTAATGGAGTGCAAGGCTATATCAACGAAGATTTAGTGACAGGAGATTATACTGTGACGATAACAGATCAAAATAATTGTATAACAGAAAACACATATACGGTAGAGAATTCAAGTCCTAAAATAGTATTAACCAACTTATCTGATCTTGATGGAATTGGAAACTTAACAATCGATATAATAGATGGGGAAGGTCCATATATAGTACAGTGGCAAGATCCATCAAATATTATTCAAAGTATGTCTTCCGATGGACTGGAACTAACTCTGGATAATTCTAATCAAATTACTTCAGTTTTAACAGTAAGAGTAAAAGATAGTCATGATTGTATTACTCAAAGAACATTTACTATTCCAGCTTGTATTATTCCTGGGTCAATTGACTTTTTTGTAGATTTAACTAGTAGTACTAGCTGTGAGGAATCTGACAATTTGCAACTCACAATTACCAGTATCACTGAATTTGTAACTTATCAAGTAGAACGTTTTTCTTCACCAACAAATACATGGATTGTATCCTCTCAGGGAGAAACGGAAGTATCCATAAATAGTGATGGTAAGAGATTTATAAATGTAAATGTATTTGGTTCCTCTGTCAATAGATTTACATTAACCAATGAATGCAATGAATCAAAAACTGTTACACAGTGGATTCAATGTGAATGTGATAATACCATAGCACCAATTCATGTTTTTGATATTGATGAATGTAGCCTTACAGATGACACAAAAATCGTAATGCTGAGACAAGAAATTGATATTGAAGATTTATGTTTAATTTCAAGTTATTATCCTAATTCTGGAATATGTGCTTTTGAATATCCTTACACTTACATAGTAGAGTTAGATGATAAGAGTGTTTTTGAAGTAAAAGCTAACAATAATGGGTTTTTGACATGGAAAACCCTGATTCCAAGTAGTAAAGTGGATCCTGAAAACGGTGATTTTTTTTATGAAATTGAAGAAGAAGGGGTATATTATCATAAAATAACAAACGGTCCCGGTTGTTCAAATGAATATGGTTATAATCTTGAATATACTTCTTCTTATCCCATTTCGGGAGCAGGATTTTTAGATGTTCTAGGTCAAATAGCACAAGGAATCAATTTCATATGTACTTCATGTAATGAACCTTTGTTTCCAACCTCTTTCTACATTAGTAATCTTAATCAATTTTGTAAAAACGGATCACTTGAATGGGATCATTTCAATTGGGGAGTTTTTGATTTAGAACATCCATTCTCTGGAGACGGTGTTTACAATGTATGGAATGCAGGACAAGTATTAATTCCAGCAGGGTCTCCGTTTATTGAAATACCTCTAGGACAGAGCTATGATGCTAATTGTAGGGCAGCACTTTTTGCTTGGCAATATGCATCTGGACCGGTATATCATGGCTATCCTATTTATGTTGTGTATTGCCCAGAAGAGCTGCCAGATGAAGAAGATGAAAGTGGATGCCTGATTGATTGTAGTTGTGATAATGAATGGCCAGAAGAAATTGGTGATTGCAATTTAGAGGTCACATGTTTAGATGATCCAGATAACCCAGAAGTAACAGGTATCATACCAAATCCTTATACTATTACACCATGTCAGGCACTCATGAGTACTGGTTGTGAAGTAATCGGATTTTGCTTAGAAAGCAATGCATATTATCAATATGAAAATGGTGAATATTTTTATTATAATGATTTAGATTGTTCAAATCCAGGTATACCATATTGTTCAGATGTGGAAAATGGTACAGCAGATTTATACGATCCAAATTGTGATAATCCCTGTCAGATATATCAAAACTTTCCAAATCCATTCGCTCAAAATTCCGAAACTACAATTCCAATATGTATCAGCACAGATGGAATTCCTCAACTATTGGTCTATGACGCTCAAGATTGCAATCCAGATTGCATTGGACCTCCTGTATTTACGATGTATAATAATTATACAATAGCAGGGATTTCCAACTTTATTATCCCTGCAGGAACACTTCCACTAGGTGTATATCATTACAAATTCGTAAATAATGGTTGTACTTCAGAAGTGTTTTCTATGATCTCCTCAACATTCAAAGGAGAAGAAAATCAGTCAGAAACAAGAAAAAAAGGTGAAGTAATAAATATTCCACCTCAAAGCAAAAATGGAAGTGGATTCAAAGTATTCCCTAATCCCAATCAAGGTTCATTCAGTATAAAAAATGAATTCAACACAGAAATAAAGAGTATAACTTTATTCTCTACCCATGGAAAAAGAATTCCTGTATCTATTTCTGAAAATGCTCAATTAATTGATGTTCAAATGAGTGAAGTAGTTTCTGGATTATACTTTTTGGAAATACGCACAATAGCCAAATCAACTGTCCTGAAGATAGTTATAAATTAATATAATTTTCAGCGTTGAGCTTGACTGTAAATCAAGCTTTGTATGAGTAGATTTCAATTAATTAGCCACACAATCCACTGTAAAGCGGACCAAAAAAATATAGGGTAAAATTGCCTGTACCGCCAAAAAGGTAAAATAAAGATAGAATCTTTTATTTTTTTTCTTCCTTCAAATACGTATACAATGTTCCCTTAGAAATTTCCATCAATTGACAAATCTCTTTGACGGTCATTTCTTTTTTCTCATATAATTCTTTAATACGGTCTATTTGTTTCTCATCGAGTTTTGGAGGTCTACCACCTGTTCTTCCTCTTGCACGAGCTGAGGCAAGCCCTGCCTGTGTTCTTTCCGAAATGAGATCAGCTTCAAATTCCTCTAATGCTCCGAATACATGAAATACCAATTTACCTGTGGCTGTCGAGGTGGTTTACTTCCTCGATCAAGTTTTTGAGAGATCTACCCAACCTAGTAAGACTGGTAACAACAAGCGTATCTCCTTTGCGTAAATGATCTTTTGCTTTCATTAGTTCAGCAGGGTTTGCAACTCTACCACTGATCTTATCAACAAATATTTTTTCCCAACCTATCAAAAGCTAGATAACAAAAAATGATATTTCAATTCTGTGGCACCATGATTTAGTTATTAGTCTGTTTTAAATATCCTCATATTCTAAGAGTTACTCCATCTACATAACTCTTAGAATATGAAGGAATCTTTTATTTTAATAATTATTAAATTAGTTTCAATACTTGATACTAAGAATCTTTCTTTGACTCTCTTTTTACTTCTCTTACATTCACTTGATGTCCATTCTTGCTAGTGCATTTTCCAACTTGTTGGACTGCTGTGACGATATCAGACGCTACTAAATCTCTATTCAGTAAAATTACGGTACCACTACCATCCCCTAATTCATTATTATTATCGTCATAAATTCGGATCCGAGCTCCGGCTATGGACTCAGAAACGATTATAAAATTTTCACCTGCTAGAGGCGGACGAATTCTTGGTGCTGGAATTGATTCACATTCTTCGGTAGGTTTAGTGCTAATAGGTTTAGAATTCAAATCACATAAGCTTTGTTCTAAGGTCAATTGATCTCCAGATGCTAAGGGGCGACCTAAAGGGGTAGCTATATCTATATCCGATTTCCAAGAAATAGGGGTAGAAAATTTTCTTAATACACCAAAAGAGGCTTCCGCAATAGTTGTTTGAGATCCATATGTTAGATTATTTACTGATACTAATTCTTGTCCTACATATAATGTTGTTGGATTGAACGCAGCTGGAGGGAAACTAGTAGGAGCTGCAACTACAGAAATGGGCGCTGACATTGGGCTGACATCTCCGCATAAAGAGATCTCTGCTGTAAAAGTATCACCTATATCAAAAGGTCGTTTCGTAGGACGAATTGCACTATAACCAGTGCTTGTATTTCTGCCTCGTGGATCACCTCCATTTGAATAAACTGTAACCTTGGCGCCTGGTACATGCTTTACAGCAATAACACCTGCACATTCATATACTGAGGTAGGCGAAATCTCTGGAGCAGGAAGACCATTTGGAAAATCTACCTTATGATCTCTAACGATAACCTCTGGGGACATTGCCGACATAATTCCATCTGATTCTTGTCTTGCAGTTACTTTATCTCCTGCTACTAATTCAGGTGAGATATCAAAAACAAGTTCAGTGGTGTTCCTTGCAGGAGAAATAGTTTCTTTTAGCGAACCATTAATAAACAGATCAACTTTAGCATTTAAAATAGCTCCTTGCACAGCTATTTTTGAAGCGCATTGATATAATGGATCATTAATCTTTGGTGGTGAGATGTAACTTCTATCATTTGGAAAATCAACTTCTACAACTACACCATTTTCTGGAGGTACGGAACATGAATTTTGAAGTGCATCTATATGATTAACAAACCGTGTTATATCGGCTCCAAAAGGAGGCATAGTTCTTTTAGAACCACTTACGGCATTTCCCAAAACTGAACTACAATAGCCAGAAAGTTGTGTTGAAATCTCTGGAAATCTACCCGCAGAACCCTGTATATGACAACTATTACATTTGCCTGGTGATGATATACCTGCTAAAATATTGGAAGGTCCTGGATTTTGAGGCCATGTTTCATGTACTAAAGGACTATACCATTGACTTGGCATATGCAATGATCCCAGACCAGAAAATGCCGATTTTTCAGGATGAACAACATATGGGTTTTCACCTGAATGACAATCAGAGCAAGTACCTTGTCCATTAATTACTAGATCAGTACCACCAACAAAATCGCTAATTGGGACTTCAACATCGCGATTAAAAACTGTGCCATTAGGATTATCAAAAAAACATGCATTATTGCTTTGAGTCCCAAGACATATAATTCCTAATAATACTGCATCATCACTTACATTGCCACCATCTACTCGATATCTTGGTAAAGCAATACATACACCCTCTGGGGAATCAGATTTATAGAGCCATAATTCGGCCTGACTACTTGTACTTATAAATTCATTGTCAAAAACATCCTGAAATTCCCATTCAGATGAAAACATTGCTTTTGGAACTGGAACTCCAGCATCTGCACATTCTTGACGATATTTCGCTCCACCTGCATTGGTGACAGCAAATACATCAATTCCCTCTTTATTCAATTTTTCAGCCGTTTCGAAATCAATACCCTTTGACCAATTTTTATCCTTGTCAGGCATAATCCCATCTTCAGCTAGATTGATAAGGTAATACCACCGAAGAGCATTATTGACCATGGTTAAATGAGCCACATTATTGACCTCAACTTTTTCAAGTAGCCAGTCAATCCATAATGCATTAGCCAGGGTTTTGTCCTTTACTTCCTCAAAGATTAATTTTTCTATTCTTCTCACTTCGGAATCACTTATTCCGGATTGATCTTTTCCGACCTCATAACTTTCCTTTAAAAAAGATATATAATACTGTTGAGCATCTTCAACAAAGTTTGCATCTGGAACAAATTCTTTTCCATCTGATCCGATAAAAGCTCCATGTCCAAGAGTCGTTATTGGATCTGTATCAAAATTAGTTTCCAATCCTTTGGGAATACTACAAAATGTAATCATGGCGGAGATTAATAAAAATAAGAGAGTGCCAACTATATATTTTTTCTTCATGATATAATATTAATTACTACTTTGAACAAATAATTGAATATTATAAATATATGAGACTTCCTATAATGTAGTATTTGGATTTTCCCTTTATTTCTAAAGGGTTTTTCCTGTTTTCTCGTGATTTTTCAAGAAAATATATCAAAAAAATTACTCCTTGATATAAGTGCTTTTAGTATTCGGGGCTGCCGTCTGGATTTTTGAGCCTATCATCATCTATGATAAATCCCTTGATCATGTACATCTTCAGATTGCGATTGGTGGATAAATTAGTCATTGCTCTAATTTCCCATACAGGCTCAATATTTATCTTTAACTAAAACCAATACAATTTTTTATAGTAAAATTAGTTGTTTATGTGTTTTATTATATTGTCTATCAACTATAAACACATATATATATTTCACATATTACTAAAGCATCGCATCTTTTGACGATGCTTTAGTTATTTTTTCATCCGCACTGGAAGTCTATAGGTCCAACATTTTCTATCTCTTCATCTTTTCTTGATAAAGCATAAATAATATAGTTTTAGAGGAACAATCACTTCCTATATTTCCGAACAGTGATCAATTCTTGACCATATTTTTCTCTTGGGTATTCTTCGATTACACTTATAGTGCCATGTGGTTTTGGTATGTTCATTCGATGCGCTGTCCTTGCTCTCGAGGCATTATTAGGATCTGAATAATAATCTTCGATTTTGCCGTGAACTTCACAATGTACATAAAATTGAGCCATGATTTATTATTTTGGATTAAAAGGAAATGTGGTTTGAATGCCTAAAATATTACGCTTGAGAGGATTTTCTTCATCCCCTTTAAGTATATTATTTAGGCCATAAAAAATTTCAAAATTTATTATTGATTTAGTATCATCTTTATTCATTGCTGAAAATATTATACCTCCACGAACTGATAATTTTGGAAAATCAGTGTCGAAATCAACTGTACCTCTAAGATGGAAACCTAAATTATTCTTTGTAAATCCCAATTGATAATAGTCAAAATATGCTTGAGCCGTTACTACATTTTTTTCTAATGTGCCTGAAAAAGCCTTTTGAGTTTTAATAACAGAACGATTTGAGGCAATGGAATCTTTGGTTTCAATTTCAACCTCTGATAAAGAGCCTAGATTATTTCCATACTTAATGGATGCACCAATGGTATAGTATTTTACCTTTTTTACTTTACGCGTTTTTACATTTGTGTTTTCGTTATTGGTATAATGTGAGAATGAAATATTAGCTGCAGGAATGAAATCGTTTTCATTAAATACCTGTTTGTCTAAGGCTAGTGAAGGATTAAACATATTGTATGTTTCGTTAGAGAATCCAGCTCCAAAAGAAAACCATGTCAACTTAAAACTTTTCGCCCTGAGTGCTCTAAATTTATCTAGTACAATTTTACGTTTTTCTTGGTATTCATTATATCTCAAACCTGATGCCCAGTCATCTACATTGTAGTCACATTTTTCCATGGCTCCTTTCTCATTTAGTTTGGCAAATTTTAATTGCTCCAGAACTTTATCCAAGTCAGTCTGATCGAAAGTACTTGTCCTGTTTTTCTTGTCAAGAAGAAGGTTATCTCTTATATTCTCTAAGGAGTCTACAGTTAGCATCTTTTGATTAGCATCTTTGATCAACTTCTCATTTACTGCACTATAATTAAGGTCTGCTAAGGTATTTATATTATCGAGATCAGCTAATTCCCATTGAATTGCTTTAACATCATCATGAACAAGTCTAATTTTTTGTTCACCAATTAATCTATGATATTTTACTCCAAATTGAATTCCTGTTTTCAATTTGTTTTCTGAGAAAATACCAGCAATACCATCATTGGCACCTCCAGAAATATTAAACTCTAAAGAACTTTTATCTCGAGCAAAGTTATAAGCTAATGATATTGGATTGTCATCCGTACTCAACCCGATAAAACTGCCAATCATGCCATTAGAATTTGTATTGATCAATTGGCTAAACTCATTTCTCAATACATAATCAAGTCTATCGTTTACAGTATCTCCTTTAGAATTTAGTATTTCTTCCAATTCGAGATAGCTATTTTGGGCAGTAACTTGAAAAAATATGAAATAGAAAAATGACAATAGAATAAATCTAAACATAGCAAATGATTTTAAAGTTTTTTGTTGAAAACCTTTTATGAACATAAATTTATGATGATTAAATTTACAAAACTTATAACTTTTGTTACATTACTTCTAGGTAAAAATCAATTCGGGGGACACAATAAATATTGTAGATATGAAAAATAATTATTGAAATAGAGATGGCATATTTAAACCAAGTCAATAACTTTACGATCAGATCACTTTGAAAACCTAAATCTTAATCACCTTCCGAACCGCATAATCTTCATTTTCAAAATGAATAATTAGAAAATATAAACCCTGCACAAATTTTGTAAAATCTATTGTCTTATTATCGCCAGTTGCAATTGTAGTAATGCCAAATATGTCCGCTATTTCAATTCTAGAAATGTTCTCTTTTGTGTCAATTCTAACATTTTGATTTTGACTCACCCACACCGTACCATCTTTGGTATACTACGTGACAGATGACTGCCCATCCACTGTCTTAAATATGATGATCTTATGTTAAAATAAATCTGACTACTTATAATCAAACATTAATCTATCGTTATTTCATAGTAAGCATACATAATCTTTTCAGCCATAATCTAAAATCACTCATGATGAAATGAAGTATTCTTTTCAGTTTTAATCCAAGCATCCGCCACCTCAAATATTTTACACACAAATAAAAAAGCCGAAAACAGATATAAACATCTATTCTCGGCCTTATTGTATAATTACTACTTCTAAATTTTAATCATTCTATCAATATTTATCATATTGATCCTTGCAAACAATAGCTATCTACATTAACATTTAGACAATAATTTGATATTCAAAAGCAGTCTTCTACTTTCATATCATTGAACACTTATTATTTTAATAGATCACGATTCTTTGGTTGGCCATTTTGCCTGTGATTTTATTCTGAACTATTATTAAATAAATACCCGGGTTAAGTGTATTCACATCCAGATGTACTGTTTTATAGTCCGACTCAAAATTGATCAGCTTATTTCCTTTGACGTCAATTACGGATATTTTCTTAGGTGCAGAAGAATTGAATTCTAGATAAGCAACTTCCCTTGCAGGATTTGGGAAAACCTTGAATTCCTCGTTAGTTTCAATCCGAGCATTATCGTTAGTTTCTTTGCTTGATCTTATAGTTTGATCTTCTGTGAAATTATTGTTTTGTGATGGAGTTACTAAATAATTTATATCTACATCATTCAAGTCAATCAAGGCCGAATTCGTATCGCCACCAGTGGATCTAAATAGATTGGTTACATCAGCGATCACATATTCACAACAATTACAAGTATCTATTATGGTTAGACTAGGATTTGAGCAGAGAGGATCCCAAGTGTAGCAACAATTATAAACAGGTCCTGTAGGAATAGAACTATTGTTCCAATAATATTTATAGCAGCTCCCTAATGGGGACATTACACTATGCTGTAAATAACTTGGCGGTGATGGACTACATAAATTTGCTGGTGCCCATTGATTTATAGTTTGGGTACTGACGCCAAGATCGGCACTACACTCTGATCCAAGTAAGTAATTTAAGTTGGGTTGACTTGCGGAAAGGGGACATTGAATAGAGTCTATTCCATCACTAATAGTGATTGTTGCGGAAAGTTGATAAGTGCCTATGCCACAATTTCCTAGATTGAAGCTATGGGTTTGCCCAGTTCCATTTGTAATCACACTGCATGACGTATTAAATTTTGTCAAATTGACATTACTTACACTTGTTACGTCAAAACAAGGGTCAACATCAATTTGAAGATCAAAACTATCATTGCATTGGTGAGTGAAGTCAACACTAGTGATTAAATCTGTACAATTAAATGTTGGTACAGTTACGAAATCTGTAAATGTGCAAGTCTGTATTAATCCAGCACTATTAATAAAGCGAATAGTCAAGGTATATGGAAAGGTCCCTCCAAAACTGCTAAAAGGTACAACTTGGCCCATATGTCCAGTAATATTTAACGCTGGGATATCCCATCTATAATCAATAATATTTGCCAAAGGAAAACACCCTTCTACTAATAATTCATAGTTTACTCCACAGCCATCATTAAGTAATACAATACATTCTGGGCAAGGATCTGAGGTGCATATAATGTCTTGTATTAAAAAGGGATCAAATTGTGGAGATAGATTAATTCTGTTGTCCTGCGTAGCTATTTTCTGTTGGAAAACATTAATAGAAAGGTCTGTTCTAGGAATTATATTGGAAGGCATTGGAATCAAACAAGACTGATTCATACTATTGACATGTTTCACGTCAATTGCAAATCTTCCATTTACCTCTCTAGGTCCAATAAAAGTAAATCCAATTCCTGAATGGTCGATCGTTGTAATTTCTTGATTAAATAAGACTGGCATAGTACCCCCAGGAATATTCACCATTGGAGTGGCGAAGGTAGAAAGAACATTTCCTCCATGATTGCTAAAATTGGGAGATGGAGCTGGCCATAATAAAGTATTCATTGAGCCCAAATCTTTGCTTACCTCAGTCATCCATGGGGATGCATCCACTGAGGTGCCTCCAGGGAAATTAGTATTGTCAATTCGCTGATAATACCCCACAGCGATAAGTGAATTATCATTGAATGGAGATTGGATTAACTGAAATCCCGCTGGATTCGTAGATAATCCTGGATCAACAAGTAACACTTGCTGAGCGGAAATCTGAGGAAAGGCAGAAATATTCGAAATCAATGTTATTTGAGGATTATGAAATTCTGAATTATTAGATAATAAATAAACATTGTCCTCTGTAATATCATAAACACAGGATACACCTACTTGGAATGCATTGGAAGATACGAAGGAGAGATCTGAAGTCACGGTAAAACTATCATCTACAATTAAAGCTAATGCTGCTTGAATTGGCAAAAATCCAGAAATGCCTATACTTCCAGTAAGAAAGTAACCATCTGGCAATTCTATAATATCATTTATAGCACTCGCCGTCCAATTGTTTGAATTAAAAATTCGAGTGTTGAAGCTATTTAAATTATTGGCATCTACTTCCAGTAAGAATGCTTGATTATTGGATAACGGCAAGGTTAAGAAATCAGCGATAAATCCTCCTATTACATAATTTCCATCTGAGTTGATAATAATATTAGTTCCTACGGTGGTTGGACCTATTTGGTATTTCATTTCCGCCACCATATTTCCCATATTATCCAATTTTAGGACGAATAATTCAGGCAGGCCTGTTCTACCGTCGGTAGCATATCCCGTTATGATCACTTGACCTGATTTATCAACCACTATGTCTAAGGCCCTATCATCATCAGAAACATTATAGATAAATTCCCAATTAATACTTCCACTAGCTGTAAGCTCAACTACATGAATATCGGTTAATCCATTTGCATCAAACAAGGTACCGGCGCATATATAGTTTCCATCGGCAGCCAATTCGATTGAATAATGATTCATATCATAATCATCGTGTGAAATGGTAATATTAGGAGTTTGACAAACTATAGAGTTGCTCCATAAGGCTGTCATTAATAATAGTAATGTTATTTTCTTTTTCATAATTCTAATTTTATTAATACATTGTTGTAATCATGTATAAAATTAGAATGTAATAGCAGGAGATAGCCTAGCAAAAAGACTAAAGGTTTCTATTAAGAAGAAGTGGTATATTTTCCAGAATTAACGGTTTATGAATTCATTTATTAACTGAAGTTTCGCACATTACGAAAAGCGTTTTTAAAGGGCACTGAAACCTAGATTGTCGAAGACCCTAATTAAAAAAGAGTAGAGCCATGCCGCTAAACTGAGGGAGACTGACTGATCTCGAAGAGTGGCGACGATAGTCGACAAAGGAAGGAACGCGTAAGCGACGGGATGCAAAAAAGGCAATAATATCTGCACGTCGCTAACGCGTTCCTTCACTTGAAGCACTGTCGTACTTCACTCAATTGCATTGAGATCACTCAGTCCCAAGCGACCATATTGGATTGAAAAAATACTCTTCAAAAAAGTAAAATTAAAGTTCAAAATAGTGAAATAATAGATTATTAAAATATTACATCTGAGAAATATTAGTCATTTAATAAATAGCACATCCAAGATCATACAATATCAAAAAGTATACTTTTACTCAAACATGAGAATTACATTCTTAATACTATTGACTTTTTTTTTCTTATCTCCAGAGCGTGGAGAAAGCCAAGATTATAATCAGCTTACTATCGATGATGGTCTTCCATCTAACTTAGTATATGGCGTATTAGAAGATATAGAGGGCTATTTATGGTTTTATACAGATAATGGTGTAATCAAATATGATGGTTATGATCTTAAGGTATTTGGATATGCAGCAGGCTTACCGGATACTGACATTTGGTATATGCATGAAGACATGTACAAAAGAAAATGGCTAATAAACTTCACGAGCGTAAATTACTACATTCAGAATGATAGCATTCAAAAATTGGATTTTGATATATCTCCAACTACTAGGCCTGATCGACTTTGTTTTATTGAAGAGGGACTGATATATAATTCGTACAAAGAAATATTTGTGGTTGCAGGAGATGACATCACTAGGATAAAACTTGACCCAAAGGATTTAAATTCCTCCAAAAAAGCAATAGAAAATTTGAAAATCTCTGAATATTCTAAGGATAAGTTGAGGAAACACATTAAAGACGAAGGCGGTAAACTTGACCTAAATCATTTTTTGGCAAAAAATGATAATCAGGATAAGAAAAAGACTTTTACGTTTAGTAGTGAAGATCTAAAAATAGAAGTGCATAAATATGAACCTAAAATCAGATTGAAAAATAGACAACACTCCTTTGAAGAAAATTTAGAAAATCATGGATTGCAAGAGATCAATACGGTTAGAAAATCTGGCAACATCCTTATTTTGGATCATACAAAAGGCCGGATTAAATATGATATAGAAAAAGAGACTATAATCGATGAAATATTTGTTCCGACAAAAGGCATAAGGCTCACAAGAGGAATCAAAATTGGAGATAAGTTCTTTTCTGGGAGTACCGAGGATGGTGTAATAATATATAATCTCGAATCACAAGAGAAAAAGAATTCCGATTCTCATTATCAAGCAATCGGTGTGGACGAAAATGAAATGTACTTCTTAGAGGACAATTTAAAAATGTGGGTAGATGGAATTGCAGATGTTCATAATCCTGTAGATAATAATATTCCGATTTCGGGGTTCAATAAAGTACTTAAACGAAAAGGTAAGATTTATGGAATTCAAAAAGATATTATTTATTCCCTAACAGATCAATCAATAGCCCTCCAAATCGAAAGAGATAGTTTTTATAGTGCCTATGAATCAAAATATAAGCTACTAGAGATAGAAGCACCTAAAGATGTTCTCTTTACCGACTCATTATGTATTTATATACAGTACAGTGTAATTTACACTTTAGAAAGAGAAGGAGAATCGCAATGGGGTGGGACTATTTCTGGGTATAATTTCTATTCTGTCGAGCATTATAGGGATACTTATATTGCGGGTTCGACGGATGGAATATTTGAAATTGGGAATATGGAACTTCTTAACTCAAGCTTATTTCCACAATTTAAAGGCAGAAAGGTCAATAAAATAAAAAATCTAGGCAATGACCAATTGGCCATAGTTTCTAATGCTTCTAAGCTAGACATATATAGAAATGATATCAAACAATTTGAGTATCAGTTTGAGTTTCCTATTTCTACGCTTAGCCAGTACGATTCATTGTTATATGGTAGGACTGGTAATACTATTTTCAGAATACAACTCAGAGACAGTTTGACTTCTGATCGATTGTTCAAAAAAAGTTTTTCAAGTTTTGATAATATTCAGGATATAGAATGTAATAGCAATTCGATTTATATAGCTTCTGAAGCGGGTTATTACAAAATAGATCATGAAGATTTCGAAGAGTCGAAAGGGGATATCAGGATGGTTTCTCTAAAACTTAATGACAGGGATGGATTGATCAGTTCTTCTTTAGATATTCCTTCAAATGAGAATACTATAGATGTTCGCTTTAAGGCATTATCAGTTTCTAGTTTAGCTAATATTCGTTATAATTTTAAGTTAATACCTGGTGATACTATATTCAATACAACTAAGAAGCTTTCGGTAAATTATAAAAGTTTGGCTCCTGGTGAATATAGTTTTCAAATATATGCTACTGATATACATGAAAATGACACCGAACTCAAAGTAGTAAACTTTACCATTTTGAATCCATGGTACAAAAGAACAGAGACATTTATATATAGCACACTATTAATGGTAGGATTACTCTCGCTTTTTTATTTTATAAAATTAAAACAAATCAAAACAGAAGAAGCGAAGAAAAGAGAATATACCAGACGTATTGCAGAACAAAAAATGAAGGCACTCCGAGCTCAGATGAATCCGCATTTTATATTTAATGTGCTAAGTTCAATCCAAGGCGCGATTCGATCACAAGATATAGAAACCGCAGACGATTATTTGGTTTGTTTCGCAGAACTTATAAGAAAATTTCTAGATTTTTCGGATACAGAAAGTGTTAGCCTTAAGGAGGAAATCGAACTATTAAAGCTTTATACAAGTGTAGAGAACCTAAGGTTTGATTCTTCCATTAACGTCATATTCGATATAGATGCAAGGTTGAATTTGGATGATGTTTTTATTCCCTCGATGTTGATTCAACCATTTGTAGAGAATGCTATAAATCATGGTTTATTTTATAAAAAAGAGAACAGAATTCTTTCCGTTAGATTTTTGAAAAAAGGAAGCGCCTTGTATGTGGAAATAGAAGATAATGGTATCGGACGAGATAAAAGTATGAATTCTGGACGGAAGCATGTAACGAAACACTCCTCCAAAGCACTCCTAAATATAAAGGCTAGAATCGAAACACTTAAAGCAATCGAAGACATAGATATTCGTTATGAAGTAATAGATAAAAAGAATAAAGAGGATAAATCGGAAGGTACATTGGTAATATTAAAGTTTGGTATAAATGATCACAAGGGCAGTAATAATTGATGACGAAAAAAGTGCAAGAATAGCACTTAGGAGTAAACTAGAAAAAAATTGCCCAGAAGTAGACATTCTATTGGATAGTGATGACCTTCAAGTGTGTATAAAAATAATAAATGAAAGTAGACCAGAACTCATTTTCTTAGATATCGAGATGCCCGAAATGAGTGGATTTGACTTTTTGGAAAAACTTGATAACTATAAAGGAGAAGTTGTTTTTGTGACAGCATATAACCAATTCGCAATAGAAGCATTCAAGGTTTTGGCATTTGGATATTTATTGAAACCGGTGAGTAGTAAGTTGTTGGTAGAACTAATAGATAAGTTGAAAAGTAAAACCAATATAATTACAGATGATTTTCAATTTCAGAAAAGAATTGAAGAGCTAGTGCTTACTAGAGATCAAGGAATCAAAAAGATAGCCATTCCTGTAGCCAATGGGTACAAATTTGTGAGTATTGATGAAATAATACGCTTGGAAGGTGCTTCTAAGTATACCATTATCCATGGTAAAAATCTGAATCTTACAAGTAGCAAAAACATAGGTTACTTTAATGAAAACTTGCCTTCAGGTAAATTTTTTGCAACTCATAAATCACACACTGTGAATATATCTTGCATATCAGATTATAATACGGAAGGAGAAATCCTCTTAACGAACGGAACGTCTGTTCCTTTAAGTAGAAGACGAAAATCGGCTTTTCTTAATTTCTTTTCTAAATATTGATTTTTATAGATATGATGATGATTTATCAACTGGTAGGGTAAACGCATCAAATATTATGGGTGCATTTCAATTTGACTCATTTAATAAGAAAAGTTGGTTTTTTGAAGAGCTAGATTTCTCCACAAGGTCGAAATTACTATACAAACCTGCATTATCGATCCCTCCACGTTGGTTGGGATGACAATGCTGAACGTAAATCTGAAATGCACCCAATATTATCTATAACAACATATTTCATATGGATCATTTTGATTTAGAGGAATAACAAAATTAAATTGAAACGGTTGCCCTAATAATCGCAGAGTGATTATACTATTTTAGAAACAAATATATTAAAAACATGACCTCAGCGAGGTCATACAATCAGCTACTGTCAGAAGATGAATATGCATTTGATTTTATATCCGATTATCATGTTTGACCTCTCTGAGGTCAGGTGTATAAATTATGCATATGGCCTAAAATAATATGACCTCTCTGAGGTCCCATATAAAGAAAAGTTAAAAACAAAATTTGATGCGTTTGCCCTTATCAACTGGTGAGTTAAGTCATGACCGAAAGTATCAGGACTCAGCAAAAGAAAATTCTCAAATCACATTTAAACCTTATGAAATGAAACAATTTACAGCCTTCACTATTTCCAAAAACATGCCTACACATTCTCACATCCCTTTATAATTCTACTTTGAGAGATTAGATGTTTTCAGGGTACACATTTCTACTATTGAAGAGATTGTAAAATAAAGAATAGGTTTAAGGTTACGAGGTTTAGGGTTTAAGGCTAGATGTTGACAAAACAAATTAAATGTCAACATCTAGCCTTGAAAACCTTAAGCCCTAAACCTCATACCTATTTTCAATATCTCTAATTTTTGAAATGTCTCATAGTAGAATTAATCACCCATTCAGAAAAACTAAATCTTAATCACTTTCCTAACCACAAAATCCCCATTTTCAAAATGTACGATTAGAAAATAAATACCCTGCGAAAATTGTCTAAAATCTATTATCTTATTATCACCAACTATAATTGTAGTATTGCCAAAAATGTCCGCTATCTCAATGCTTGAAATATCCTCTTCTGTATCAATTCTAACATTATCATCAACAGGATTAGGATAAATATTAACTTTCGAAAGAGAAACACCCTTACTATTTAGGGCTTCTACCACTTCAGTAGAAACAATATTCGTCTGTATAGGAGGATTAAAATCAAAGAATATTTTAGCGTCATTGTACACAATATCTCCTAACGAAAAATCAGGGTTTGGCTTTATCTTGTAGGTGATGAAACCATGTGATTCTGGCTCATTATTTGTGCTGTCGGGTAGATTTATATTGTCAAATTTGAATTCAATGTCTTTGCCATCAGTTATCATCATCGTATATGGATGACTAGATTCTCCCAATACTAGTTTTCTATAATCTAACTGATCATCTAGCGAATTTGTAATCCTCACGTTATCGGCTGGAAAATTTCCTGTATTTTGAAATCGGATCAGGTAATGCAAATAATTATCTGCCTCTGACACTAGAATATGAGGCCCTTCCATGACTTTAATATCATTCGGGTCATAAGATCCTACAACAGTTTGAGTGATTTCATTTTCATTATCTGCTGGATCTACATCATTTGCAATTGGAAAGATAGATGCTTTTACAGTGAGTAAGTCTCCAAGCATCACATCTGGAATAAGACCCACTTTAAATTTCAGATTAATCGTTTTGGATTCTAGAGGGAACAGCTCTGAAAAAGAAAATGTCAATGAGTTAGAAAGTTGTGATTCGATAGTTGTGTTTGATTCTATGAAACTGATGATAGTCTCGTCAAAGTCAAAGACAACCTGACCATTCATTAGGGCCGTTCCCTCATTGGTATATACGATTCTATAACCAAGTTCAAAGCCAGGGCGTGGAGGCCCAAGGGGGTAAATATCAATCGCAAGATCGTTGATAGCTGTATTTGGTGTAATACAGAAATCATTAACTACGACTTCTCCTAAGTCCGTAAAGTCATTCACATACATCCCCGGATTTGAATCAAAATTGTCACCTATCGGAATAATGCTAGTTGTGTATAAACCTTCAATCGCAGATAAAGTATAATTTCCATCTGCATTTGTATTAGTGGTCAATGTTTCAAAGTCACTAGTAGCTTCTACGAGTACGTTTTTTAAAGAATAGTCTGAAGCTTCACAATCATTCACATCATTGCTAAATTTTACGTTTCCATTGATAAAATTTCCTTCTGACCTATTTTCATAAAGATTGATTTGATCTCCTCTTGCCATTATGAAATCTTCATCTCCATCGCCGTCCAAATCTAGGTTCATATGAGGACTTTTTGGATAAAAATATTTTTCACTGTTTGCCACCAAAAATTTATAATCTGAAAAACCGTTTGGTTGACCTAAATTCTCAAGCCATCCAAAATCAAATGCATTCGGATCATGTACTAATAAATCTTCATCACCATCTGCATCTATATCAACAGTTGAAAGAACTGATAAATTTTCATCTGTAGTAACATCACTGATATTGAGAGTAAAATTTCCTAGCCCATCATTTTCAAACCAACCAAATTCATTTCCATTGATTCCACTTTTAATAATATCCATATCTCCATCGTCATCAAGATCTCTTATCAAAGCACCTATGCCATTTTCATCAATTAGAATAGGGTCAGAGAAACTTTGTCCACTGCTCATATTTTTTTGCCAAAAAGTGCCATCAAATTGCGTTTCATGAATCACATCAGGAAGTCCATCACCATCTAGGTCAGCTGTATATAAGGCTCTAATTCTATTACCTTGATGAATTTCTATCCCTTCGCTAAAAGTGCCTAAGCCATCTTCATTTATATAAAGCAAAATATATTCTTCAAATCCTGCCACTACATCTATGTCGCCATCAGCGTCTATATCTACAGAATTCAAATTAACCACTCCATCTTGAAGCTCAGCAAAATGAATTGGTCCACCATAATTTCCTTTACCATCTATATTTTCCAACCAATAAATAGATTCATCCCAATAGTTTTTTACAATATCTAAATCAGAATCTCCATCAATATCACTTAATGACAAATTCGAACCAGGTATCTGACCCGTAGACCAGGTTGAATCTGATACTAAATGCTCTTCCCATGTATTGGACATTCCTCCATCATTTTCATACCAGCTTATCTTATTATTATCGCTATCTTCTACTATAAAATCCAAATCATCGTCACCATCTATATCCCCTATTTCTATACTTTTAAATTCTTGGGAGTAATATTCTAATTTATATAATTCTTCAAAAGAGGTATTGTTTTGATTCTCAAATGCTAAAGTATATTCAGTAGGAGAATTATTTATAAATTGACAAAAATCATAATCCCCGTCATTATCATAGTCACCATAGGTGAATCTTAAAGTAGTTATGTTGGAAGGGTATTGGAGGTTCAAAGGAATGGTAGTAGACTCGAATAATTGCCCACCAATATTTATATTATAAAATATTTCTTTAGTTGATTTAGTAACCACATCAATACGTGAATCGCCATTGACATCCATAAACTGAGCGAAACCTCCATTCATATCAAGAATATGAATTTGTGATCCAAAATTTCCGACTCCTATATTTTCAAACCAACTCAGTCTCATATTAGGATCAACTAGCAGAAAATCAAGATCTCCATCATTGTCCACATCTGTAGGATATGGCGATACCCGAGCAGCATAACCTTTTATTTCATGTTTGATATCGAAATTTCCAGATCCATCTACATCCTCTATCCATCCAAACCAACCTTCGTCTCCTGAATATAATATGTCAATGTCACCGTCACCATCTACATCACAGACATCAATTACATACGGTTTGGTGACAGAAGTCTCCCATTCATGAGGTAAAAAATCACCTAATCCTGATGTATTTTCAAACCAAAAATCTCCAGCATAAAAAACAATAGCTACAATATCCAAGTCACCATCAATATCCACATCAGCCAGTTTCAGAAGAGGTAAATTCATATCCTCGTAAATAAGAATTGGATCTGAGAAAGAGCCTTTTCCGTCTAAATTTGTGCTCCAAAATATTTGAGAAGCAGTAGAAAAAACAATATCCTGATCACCATCTCCGTCAATGTCACCAGTATGTAAATCCTTAATAAATTCATCTGTATTTTCTACAATAGTATTATAGTTATTGAACTCAAAGTCACCTCCATTCTCAAACCATCCTATAAATCCAAGTGAGTTACCATCTCCTACTGAGAAAACGATGTCATCGATTTCATCTCCGTTGAGATCTGCCGAATGTAATTGTCTCATTTTGCCTTCCCATATGTCATTGATAAGTGTTTCTTTTTTGAAACCAACTTGACCATTGGATTGAAGCACTATGAAAAATGAAAGAACGACAATAAAGTAAGTTTTGAAATTGATTGATTTTGTCATCGCAATAGGGTTTATTTAAGACCCTAAATTTAGCTAAAACAAATTTATTGCTTATGAATTAATTCTGTCTTAGCATTCACCTGCAAAATATATAATTCATTAGATAACCGAGAGAGATACAAAACAGCATTCCCTTCCTCTATATTTACCGTCACGAATGAAGTAAGGTTCTCCCCAGATATAACGGGTATGCCTTCTTCAGAAAATAATTTTTACATGTTGCCTTTTTTAACCGCAAAGTAGCGAAGATTAAGCAAAGGTTGCTAAGTTAGGTGTTGACTTATTCACCACTAGGTGTACAAAGATATTGGACTAAAAAGTGTTATAGGGCTGTTGCTATACTCATTAATAAATATTTTATACAAAAATAAATAAACACTAATCCTATATTCAAATCATCTAGATTGATGATATATATCATCAATCTACAGCATATATGAGATAAGTAATTTACTTAACTTTAATGTAATTATTCTCAATAGTTTTCTATCAACATTTCTATGTTAAAAGAAAAATCAAAAGGTCTTATAAATGAATTTCAAAGCAGAACATTTTATAAAAGCAAAATCGAGAAATGACTTAATTAAAATTGCTAAAAAGAACAATATTCCTATTTCTAAAACCATCAGTAAATTAAAATATGAAGCGGAATTAGCTAAGCTTCAAACTGAATTTGTGAATCTACAGAAATGGATATCAAAAAACAATATGCGAGTCGCTGTAATTTTTGAAGGTAGAGATGCCGCAGGAAAAGGAGGGTCAATCAAACGATTCAAAGAGCACCTCAATCCTAGAACATCGAGAGTCGTCGCATTGACTAAGCCCACAGAAGTAGAAAGTGGACAATGGTATTTTAGGCGATACATAAAAGTCCTACCCAATCCTGGAGAAATTGTCTTTTTTGATCGAAGCTGGTACAATCGTGCGGTAGTGGAGCCTGTGATGGGGTTTTGTACAAAAGAACAATATGATAAATTTATAGTACAGGTTCCAGAATACGAACACCTGCTCTATGAGGACAATCTGAAAATTATAAAATTTTGGTTTTCCATTTCTAAAGAAGAACAAAAGCAAAGATTTGATGCTCGACTGAGTAATCCATTGAAACGTTGGAAATTTAGCCCTGTGGATATGAAAGGGCAAGAAATGTGGGATGACTACACCCACTACAAAGAAGAAATGTTCAGTAAGACGCACACTAATTTTAGTCCATGGATTATTGTCAAAACGAATGATAAGAAAGAAGCAAGATTGGAGAGTATGAGGTATGTACTTTCTCAATTCGATTATGATGGTAAAGGAGATTCAAAAATTTCTCTTTTGCCCGATCCGAATGTAATAATGCGCTATCACAGAAGTGTGATTCAAATCGATATATAAAAGAAAAAAATGAGTGAAATAAAATTAAATGACGAGGATGTAAATCTGTTGAATTCAAAAATTGGTTTGCACACTGTCTTAAAAAATAAGAAATTCAACTTAGGAAGGGCTCTTGAAGAGACAAAACATATTCATGAACTCAAGAGGCAACAGGAAGAATTGATAAAACTTCAAAATTGGATTATCATTGAACAGAAGAAAGTAGTCGTTCTTTTCGAAGGACGCGATGCTGCTGGAAAAGGAGGTGCGATAAGAAGAATAACCGAATATATCAATCCTAGACATTTTAGAATCGTTGCGCTTAATATTCCAACTGATGATGAAAAAAAGCAATGGTTTTTTCAACGCTATATCAATCAACTGCCCAAGCCTGGTGAAATCGTATTTTTTGATAGGAGTTGGTACAATAGAGCAGTAGTGGAACCGGTAAATAATTTCTGTACAGAAAAAGAATATCAAATTTTCATGTCTCAGGTCAATGAATTCGAAAAGATGCTCATTCAATCTGACATCTACCTTATCAAACTCTATTTTTCAATTACAAAATCGGAGCAAGCCAAACGGTTTCGGGAGATAAAAAATAGTCCATTGAAGCGTTGGAAGATGACTGCTGTCGATGAGAAAGCACAAGTATTATGGAATGATTATAGCGCATACAAAACGAAGATGTTCGAATCAACAAATTCTGAACATACCCCATGGGAAATTATTGATGCCAATCAAAAATCAAAGGCACGCATGAATGCAATTAGGCATATCTTAAATACGATACCATATAAATGATTATATCGTAAATTTGATTTAGAGATCGTGTCATTGTGAACTTTTTAATTTATTACCAGTCTTATAAGAAAAAAGTAAATATTTGAATAATGAACAGATAATTTCTACATGGTAACCTTTCAGACTACAAAAACTTCAACTTCATCCAGACCTGTGCGATGCACAGGTCTGAAAACATATCAATCTTTCAGGCTTATAAAAAGTATATAGCAAATGGTTAGGCAATTTTTTTCAATAACAGATGTTTTCTTAATCTTATTTATGATGATGGCTACTGTTATTGTTGCTCAACAAAAAGTTGAATTTGAAGGTCAGTTTTCATTTATAACCAGCTTTTCTCCAGACAATGAATTGGAAGGTTTTTTAGGTGGGCGATATATTCCAGAATTTAGCTATCGCATTCCTTTTGATTCTACTCAAACAAGAATGATTGACTTCGAAGTGTCAGCGAATATTACGGGTAGTACAATATTCTCTCTTTTTGATGAATCTATTTCTGATGGGAATATTCAGCCCTATCGGCTTTGGGCGAGGTACACAGCAAAGCAATTTGAGTTTCGTGTAGGTTTGCAAAAAATAGATTTTGGCGTCGCTACTTTGCTCCGACCTATTCAATGGTTCAATCAGATAGATCCTCGTGATCCTTTACAGTTGACCAATGGTGTCTATGGCGTTTTAGGTAGGTATTATTTTTTGAATAATGCTAATATTTGGCTGTGGGCTTTGATTGGAAATGACAAAACAAGAGGTTTCGATGTTATTGGTACAAATAAAAATATACCTGAATTTGGAGGACGATATCAGCATCCGACTAAGAAAGGAGAGATCGCCATTTCATATCACTTTCGAAATGCTAATTCTTCTGATTTGATTTTTGTCACACAGTTTGATAAAATACCAGAACACCGAATTGGGATAGATGGCAAGTGGGATTTAAAGGTTGGGGTTTGGTTTGAAGCATCCATTGTTCATAAGACAAAAGATTTAGGGGTTTTAACAAATCAAGCACAGTTCAACTTCGGCACAGATTATACTTTTGGAATAGGGAATGGACTCAATTTGGTATTAGAACATTTGACTACAGCTGCCGATAAATCCTTTTTGGGCTTCGAAAAAACAGTTAATATAACAGGTACTACCATCTCCTACCCAATTGGTTTTTTTGATAATTTAAGTTCCGTTTTTTTATACAATTGGAATTCCGATGATATAATTATTAATATGATTTACAATCACGAATTTGATAGATTTTCTAGTTATTTAATGGCGTACTATAACCCATCAAACGCTATAGGCTTTCAACAAAATGAACTGGTCAATCAATTTTCTGGACCAGGAATTAGATTGATGTTGGTTTATAATCATTAAATTGAAGTAATTTAATTCTACTTTAAGACATTTCAATATAATTGTAAAATATCTTATGACTAAACTTGATTTTTCAATTCAACTTTCGCCTCGCCGGCATACAGAGCTTACCAATCCTAAGGGCTTGGGAATCTCAGATCTGGGACACTTAGGGATTCCCAAGCTTGCAAAGATTGGTAAGCCCAACTGTTTTTATAGCATCCCTTCGCTTATCAGCTATGGCTATTACGTCTTCGATGGTCGGTCAGTCTCCGGCAATTGCGTGAATTTGCCTAATCTACTAAAGTAGAATAAACCGCTTCATGACATAATATGCAATCATAAATTATGAATCCAGAAACTATCATATCCATCAACAATGTTACCAAACGGTTTCCAGTTGGTGAAGGAGAATTTACAGCTTTGAAAGATATAAATCTTGATTTCAAAAGAGGCGAATTTTCTGGTCTAGTTGGTCCAAGTGGTTCTGGCAAGACCACATTACTCAATATAATAGGTTCGCTCGATTCACCGACTGAAGGAGAAGCGATTGTATTGGGAAAAAGAATTTCTAAGCTATCACACAAAGAATCTGCACTGCTAAGGAACAAACATATCGGATTCATATTTCAGGTTTATAATCTGCTTCCTGTTTATACCGTATATGAGAATGTGGAGTTTGCTCTTTTATTGCAGAATATACCAGCCAAGCAACGAAAAGAAATGGTTATGAATGCTTTAGATTGGGTTGGGTTATCAGGTATGAAAGACAAAAAACCAGACAAGCTTTCGGGAGGTGAAGGGCAAAGAGTTGCGATTGCTAGAGCAATGGTTAAGAAGCCAGAAATTGTGATCGCAGATGAACCTTCAGCAAATCTTGACGCTGCCAATACTCATGCAATTCTGGAAACAATGAAACAATTGAATAAAGAATTAGGCACTACATTTATATTTTCTACCCACGATGAGAAAGTAATGGGCTATCTAGACCGAATCGTGCATTTGAAAGATGGAATGGTAGAAGAAGATGAAATAATCACCGATAAATATTCAAAATGAAATTAGCATTTCAATTGGCATATAAAAATTTGATGGGCGCTGGTTTGAGGACTTGGCTTAATGTTGGCGTATTGGCTTTATCATTTATTATTATCATATTTTTTAGAGGACTTCTTGAAGGTTGGCAGTATCAATCCGTCGGGGAAAATATAGAATGGGAGTTGGGTTATGGTCATCTAGTGAATAGTGAATATGACCCATATGACCCTTTTACTGTTTTGGATGGACATGGCATACTGAATAATCAAGATTCCAATAATTTGACTCCAATTTTAGTTCGACAAGCTTCAATTTATCCAGAGGGAAGAATGTTGTCAGTGGCATTAAAAGGAATAGACATCAATCAAAATATCTTAAAACTTCCAACTGAGAGCCTGACTAATAGCAATGCTGCAATTCCTGCTATGATTGGAAAAAACATGGCAAGTTCTGCGGGATTAAGTGAAGGAGATGAAGTCCTGCTTCGATTGCGTGACAAGGGCGGCACTTTTGATGCTGCAAATATTACCATTGCAAAAATATTCAGCACCAATGCCGTAACAGTCGATAAAGGACAGATTTGGATTCCGATAAATAAATTATGGGATATGACAGGTTTGCAGGATCATGCTACCTTCTTTGTAGCAAATGAGGATTTTGTGCAAAAAGATATTTCAGGTTGGAAATTTCTTGACCTAGATGACTTATTGAAAGATTTTAATGAGCTAATTGAAATGAAAAAAATCAGCACCTCATTTATGTATTTGTTGTTATTATCAATTGCATTGTTGGCAATTTTTGACACCCAAGTGCTTTCAGTATTTCGTCGTCAAAAAGAAATAGGAACATATGTGGCTCTTGGAATGACAAGAACTCAAGTCGTAGGATTATTCACTGTAGAAGGGGCAATGTATAGTTTGTTCGCAATGGTGGTAGGGTGTATTGTAGGATTGCCTTTGTTATGGTATCTAAAAACTCATGGTATTTCTTTCCCTGATTTTTATCAGGATATGGGGATTACTTTTCCAACTACATTATATCCAATTTTTAGTTTTCAATTGATCATTACAACCATACTTTTGGTAGTGGTTTCAGCTACGATAGTAAGTTTTATACCTGCTCGAAAAATCGCTAAAATGAATCCTGTTCTCGCTCTTAAAGGTAAATTGCAATGATTAGATTTTTACTGAAAGGCATATTAAGAGATAAAAGTCGCAGCATATTGCCGATAGCTGTCGTGAGTATCGGTGTAGCATTGACTGTCATGTTGAGTGCCTATATGGAAGGAGCATTTGGTGACATGATAGACCAAAATGCCAGATTCGAAACTGGACACGTCAAAATAATGACGAAGCCCTATGCAGAAAATAAGGACCAATTGCCCAATGACCTTGCCATCTTAGAAGTAGACAAATTAATAGAATCGCTTGAAAAGGATTTTCCGCAAATGGAGTGGGAAAAGCGGATAAAATTTGGCGGATTGATAGATGTTCCTGACCGAAATGGCGATTCAAAAGGTCAAGGACCAGCAGCTGGAATGGCAATCAATTTGCTGGATAAAACGAGCCGAGAAGCTGAAAGGATGAACATTGAAAGTTCGATTGTGAACGGACAGATGCCAACTAAAAGTGGAGAAGCGATTATTGGTCATGACTTTTCACAGAACCTGAATTTAGAGATAGGAGACGAAATTACTTTTTTCGGTACGACTATGAATGGGAGTATGACGTTCCAGAATTTTGTGGTCAGTGGTACGATACGTTTTGGAGCTGGTGCAATGGATCGAGGAGCGTTGATTATAGATATTACTGACGCTCAGCAAATGTTGGACATGGAAAATGGAACAGGCGAATTGCTTGGCTTTTCAAAACTTAATGTTTACGATGATGAGATAGCTCAGCAAATGGCTGATAGGTTTAACAAAAGACATGAAAATGACAAAGACGAATTTGCTCCAATCATGTTGCCACTAAGAGCACAAAACAACTTGGGAGAGATGCTGGATTATTCCAATATGATGTCTGGCATATTTATTTTTGTATTTGTGTTTGCGATGTCTATTGTACTTTGGAATACTGGTCTATTAGGAGGATTGAGAAGATATCAGGAGTTTGGAATTCGCCTGGCTTTAGGTGAATCAAAAGGACAAATCTATCGGACCTTAATATTTGAAGCCATCCTTATTGGAATTATTGGGTCGATTGTAGGTACTTTGATTGGGTTGGCAGGTGCTTATTATTTACAAATTGTAGGAATCGATATTAGTGGATATATGGAGAATTCTACGATGCTAATGCCATCGGTGATACGAGCAAAAGTGACACCTTCTATGTTTGTAATAGGATTTATTCCTGGTCTATTGGCTATGGTATTTGGAACTATGTTATCAGGTATTGGCATTTATAAAAGAGAGACTGCTCGGCTTTTTAAAGAGTTGGAGGTCTGAAGTTGAATAATATGAACAAACAATGTGTGTAGAACTATTTCACTTTCTAAAGAAAATATGCTCTTGTCATCTTGAGCGAAGTTTTTACGAAGTCGAACACTCCTTGTCATCTTGAGCGAAGCGCCAGCGAAGTCGAAAGATCAAGGAGTATATATTTACTTTAATTTCGACCGAAGTGGAGAAATCTACCATTTTAATACATCAAGAGCTAGATTTCTCCACTTCGGTCGAAATTAGTACAATACTAGCATTATCTGTCCTTCCACTACAGTCAGGATGACAATGTTAAAAACTAAACATACAAATATGATTGACTTTTAGTGCAATTAGTTTTACAAAAAAAACAATAAGCTGACACGAGGTCAGAGATCTTAATTACTATTAAGGTTGTTTTAAATATTTGATTAAATAAGAAAAAATGAAGTACGTAAAATATTTATTTATAGGAATTGCTCTTTTGGCTTTCTCTTTTTCGACGCCGATCAAAAAGCAATTTTCTGGTGAGCAGATTAATAATAACAAATCTCCTCTGTTACAAAAAGAAGATGCAAAATCTATCATTGACAAGGTGGACAAAAACATGACTTCTGATACTAGAATTTCTACTACAGATATGGTCATTTATGGTAAAAGAAAGAATCGGACCGTCCGATCCAAAGGCTATGCCCGAGGCAGTAATGAATCTTTCTCTGAATACCTATCCCCTGCCAAAGAGAAGGGAACTAAGATGCTCAAACTAGAAGACAAACTTTGGATCTATTCGCCTAATACGGACAGAATTATTCAACTGTCTGGACACATGCTCAAACAGTCTGTTATGGGTTCTGATCTATCGTATGAGGATATGATGGAAGACCGAGAATTAATGGATTTATATGATGCTGAAATTGTCGGAGAAGAAACGATCGATGATCGAGCAACTTGGATTTTGGAGCTCAAAGCAAAAGTTGATGATATCAATTATGACAAGCGAAAAATGTGGGTAGATCAACAGAGATATGTTCCCTTAAAAGAAGAGCTATTTGCGAAGAGTGGGCAACTGCTCAAAAAAACAATCATGACCGATGTGGTTCAGATCCAAGGTAGATGGTATCCTCGAAAAATCAACTTTAAAGACATGCTGAAATCAGGAAAAGGGACAGATTTTGTGATTGTTGATGTTGAGTTTAATCCTGAGATTCCAGATTATATATTTAGTAAAGCTTCTTTGAAAAAGTAGTATCTAATTGCCATTATAATTTATACGGAAATTCATAATTAACAGCAATTCGTTTATCACTCCGCTATCTATGACAAGATTGCTCCAACCTAATAAATTTGTAAAGAAGACTAAATCGAATGCTCATTGTCATTCTGAACGAAGATTTATCGTAGTTGAAGAATCAAGGAGCATTATTCTATATTTATTTCGACCAGCGTGGAGAAATCTACTGGAGAACCTATTTTGTCATTACTTTAATTTTAAAGCAGCAGGACACTTTTTAGAGCTCAGGATGACAAGGTACATATCGGGGCTTTATTCCCTTGTTCGTGCAATTTGTGCTACACACATTTATGCATCACCAATTTTAATGATTTTTTAAAATCCCAACTTCAGTGATTTCTTATGAATGAATTCCTTCTCACCTTTGCAATGGTTAATCTAATTCGGTTAGCCTAACGTAGGCTCTTAAAAAATTAATTGCAATTATTAGTTCAATAATCCAAAAATAAATAAACATGATTAATGTAGTAATCATATGTATAATAATAATCTCCTGTGGGCTTTTAGGAGGGATTGCCAATTTCTTTAGATTTGAACAAAACGTTGAATTCAGTTCGTTCAATTTGAAAAGAAGTTTATTAATAGGTACTGTATCGGCTTTTACTGTACCATTATTTCTTCAAATGGTATCAAGTGATCTAATAGCAGAGGCGGGATCGACTCCCTCTAAATATTTTGTTTTAATAGGATTTTGTCTAATTGCAGCTTTCTTTTCAAATAGATTTCTTCAATCGGTTGGTGAAAGGGTCATTCGAGACTTGGAAGAAGTAAAAAAGAAAACGAATGATTACAAGGAAATAGTAGAAGAACTGGCAGAGGATAAAACTGACAATGAAGAATCTACAGTTGCAGTACCCACAGCGGAAGATATAATACCACAAATTGAAAATCCAAACATGTCAGCTTTGTACAAAACTTTTCAAAATGAAAAATTTAAGTTTCGAACTATTAGTGGTTTGGCAAAAGAAAGTAGCCTTGATAAATCTCAAGTAGAAGGAATAATCTCAACGCTTGAAGGAAATAAATTGGTTAAAAGATTCAAAGGGAAAGGTGGTAAAAATATCTATTCAATGACTGAAAAAGGAAAAACAATAATTAATAAATTTAAAACATAGGTATTTATACGCTTACATTCAAATACACTTTTTAATACTTTATCATCAATAATTGGATTAAGCATTATTTGAACCCATTTCATGTTAAGATGAGATCTTGATTAATGGTGAAGTCATAAGAATAGAACATTTGTTATATAGCGGATCAAAGAATGACCATTTATTTTTGTATCACCAAAATTGGTTAATTAATAGTATACCAAGTTTAGTGATTGTCTGCACGCAATATCAGATATATCTTTGACTTTAAGTTTGAAATTAGAACCTAGTCCTTTTTTAAAATTAACTATAAAAAATTATCAATGTCAACCCACTCCAAAACTTTACCAACTCCACCACTTGCACTAAATAGAAATCAGAGAGTTAATCCGAATACATTTCAACTTCAATATTTTATTCAAGATCCAAGTGTAGAAATTTCTGATTCGAGTGTTTCATTTCTGGAAACTTTAAGCCTAGAAGGACAAATTGAAAATGGTCCAAAAGACAGAGAAATTGAAATATTTGGAGAATCGGCAATTCTAGATGACGGTATATTCGAAATAGTTGAGAATTTAATAATATTGTCGACAAAGCAAGTGAATGTCTTAGATTCAATGCACACGTACACAGTTGCCAGAATAGTTTTAAATATGTATAAACGCCTATTCAAAAAGATAATGGCAACCGATATTGATTCAAATGGAGAAAGCGAATTTGACTTTAAAGAAAGGTGGAATGGGCCTCTAAAAATTTATCCTCGGGCATATAAAGATATTATTAATTCTTCTTATACATCGATCGACAATTATATAGATTTTGGATTTACAGATGATATGGCAGTATGTAGAAGTTTTGATGTAGTAGCTCATGAAGTCGGTCATGCTGTATTTCAAGCTTTGAGATATCCATTTGGAGGAGAGATAGATCCTTCAAACGATTCATCCGAAATAAATGAAGCCTTTGCTGATATAACTGCAATTTTTGCTTTATTAAATTCTCAGAAAGTTTGTAAAATAATAATTGACCAAACGAATGGTGATTTACGGTCATATAAAAATTTTATCCCGAAAATCGGTGAACAATTCGCAAAGGAAAGAGACAACTTTGAAACTGATTTTATTCGTAATCTGTGTGATGTATTTAATCATATAAAGGAATACAGTAATAGTGCAGACCCTCACGTTTCATCTTTATTATTCACAGGCGGGATTTATGAATTCATACTTAGAATATTTAATAAGAGAAGAGAAAAAACGCTTTTAGAATTCTCCCACGAAATATTAGAATTGAATAATGAGCTTGCCAATCAACTATGTGAAATTGTGAAAAATGTATCGCTAGTCGTAACAACAGCATTTTACAATGAAAGAGAAAGCATAAATATAAGCTTAAATATTCTTGGCATTGCTATTCGAAGTGTATTAGAAACCAATAATTCTATTGACGAATATTATTTGCCAATCTTCAATTCAATATTTGCAGAGTTTAATCAATTTAATCAAAACGAAACACCTCAATAATGTACAATTATAAATGTTCAATAGTTCAATCAAGTCAACATTCAGATCAAGGCAGCAAAATTTTTCATCTCCGGATTAGAAAAATAACTGACGCCCAGAACCCTAACCAAAATAATATGTTTTGGGCTTTAGATGATAATCGAGCAGCAAGAATATATACTTATGATAATGGAAAGAAAATAACAATTTCTGTTGGTGTAAAAGAGACTATGGAACAAAACTTTTTGCTCCAGGTAAATAATTTAAAAATAGAAAAAAATGATATAGCTGTGAATCATAATAACCTGACTGTAAAGGTTAAGATCACTTTGACAAAAAAGAATGAGGACACTGAAATAATAGAGCAAGATATTAATTTAGCCCAGCTCCCTATCGAATACTCATTCTTTCAATTGTAAGACAATTCCAAAAAATTTGATAACCTTTTAAATATATAAAACCATGAGTGCATTAGACAATTATAAATTCTCTTTTTCTAAATCTAAAAGATCAGATGACAATCCAAATAGTGGAACTATGGCCTTTCATCTTAGAATTAGAAAAATATTAAATGTAAATATCATACCTTTTCTAAATTTTGATTCCTCCAAAACAGCCCCTGTCAGAGTATATACATCATTTAATGCAGATGGTACAAAGAATTATACGGTTTCAGTTTGGCTCGAAGAATCAAACGTTGCAGGCGGTTCATTGCTAGTATTTAAAGATTATATTTTTTCTAAACCCAATGTACTTCCTTTTGAAAATATAAATGTAAAAGTTATTGCTCATTTAAATGGTCAATCTACTACATATACAAAAGAGGCTGACGCAGCTGGACAACCAACAAATAAAAACATAGTGCATGACCAAATCCCTGTTGAATTCCCAATTGAAGGACTTTTTCAATAATTTAATTGTATATTCAATTTGACTCAACCCTTTTTCAGATAACCATATTTTTCATGTGAAAGAGCATCTCTCCATTATATTATTTATTCTTTTGGCAGTATCCTGTACTATAGATAGGGAATCAGATAATGTATCACAAAATAGAATTGTTAAGAATAAGACATCTATAGAAAAACAGATTGATACACTAAATATAAATGGTTGGTCTCAAAGATCGTTAGATGCGGAAGCTTCAAAAAGTTTTGCACTTCAAGCACTCTCTAAATCAAATGGGATTAACTATTTTGAAGGTATTGGTGATGCTCATAAAACACTTGGAGCATTAAAAGTATACATAGAAGAGAAAGAAGCAGGTATGGCACATTATCAGAAATCTTTGAAAGCATATATTGCGTCAGAAAATAAGATTAAAGAGGCGGCTTTATATTTGTCCATAGGTAATGTTTTGAAAGATCTGGGGAAATTAGATGTGGCAGTAGAAAACTATTACGAAGGGCTAAAAATTTCTGAGTCAATTAACCATAAATTATTACCAGGACTTTTTTATTCAGTTCTTGCAGAAGTCAAAAGCCAAGAGGGAAAACTAAAAGACGCGCAAAAAATATTTCAGCGTGCGATTAAATATCAGATTGGCAACAAGGAACTGCCTAAAAGATTAGCGCCAACATATTACGGTTATGCATGCCTATTATCCGATATGGGCAAATTAGAAAGTGCTCTGGTATACTATAATAAATCTGAAGTTATTTATAAAAATCTTAATCAGGAATTTAATTTGGCTAATATATATAGTGGTAAGGCTAGTATAATGTTGCAAAATGGAGATAATGAGGACGCGTTAATTCTATATCTAAAAAGTTTAAACTTAAAGAAAGAGACAAATAATGTTATGGGAATTGTTAATTCCTATCATCAAATTGGTTCAGTATTACAAGCACAAAACAAGAATATTGAAGCTAAGTCATTTTTTTTAAAGTGCCTAGAAGAGGCAGGAGATATGAATAGGCCTGATTTTCTCTCATCAACATATCTTTCGTTATCTGAGGTCAATGAAGCTTTAGGATATTATAAAGATGCAAATACAAATTATAAGCAGCATATAATTATTCGAGATTCTATCCTCAGCCAAGAAGCCAGATTCAATATGGTAGAAATCGAAGAAAAATACGATAATGAAAAATTACAAAACAATGTAAAACAACAAAAGACTTTAATTTTTGGTATAGGAATAGCACTTTTTTTGGTTGTGACAATAGCAATGCTTCTAGTAAATTTTTATCGTCAAAAGAAAAGAAACGCTGTACTCCTTAATAGGCAAAGTGAAGAACTTCATCAGCAAAAAATAGAATCTCTTGCTCAAGAAACAGAACTTAAATCACTTAATGCTTTAATGGATGGACAAGAGATTGAAAAAAAGAGAATTGCACAAAATCTTCACGATAGTTTGGGTTCTCTGCTTTCGACAGTTCTTATGCACTTTAATAGCCTATCTAAACAAGTTACTTTTGAGTCCCCTGAAAAAAAATCGTTGTGGGATAAGACATTCGAATTGATCCAAGAAACTGCCTCCTATAATAAGGTTTTGGCGTACCAAATGATGCCTCCAGTCCTCATCAAATTCGGTTTGCCAGCCGCAATATCATATTTGTGCGATAGAGTAAAAGGTACTGAGCTTAAAGTCAAATCACATTGTTTTGGATTCTCTTCACGACTCCCAGAAAAAATGGAGCTTATCATTTTTAGAGCTATTAATGAACTGCTCAACAATGTCATAAAACATGCTAAAGCCACAGAGATGGAAATTCAACTTACGCTACATGATAATGAGCTCAATGTAATAATAGAAGACAATGGTATTGGATTTGATTTTAATCCTTTGAATCCATCTTATGGGATGGGTTTAAATAATATACAATCTAGAATAAAACATTTTAAAGGCACCTTTAATATTGATAGCAGTCCTGGGAAAGGAAGTACTGTGATAATTAACATTCCAGTGGAACTGAATAAAGGCTAAAGAAGAAGATAAATATGAAAAGGATAATAAAAGTTTGCATTGTTGATGATCACCGTCTACTAATTGATGGAATAAAGTCTTTATTATCTAATGATCCAGAAATAGAGATTATTGGAGTGGCATCGAATGGAATAGAGCTATTAGAAAAACTAGAACATGAAGTACCAGATGTTCTATTATTAGATATTAATATGCCAAAAATGGACGGTATAGAAGTTATTAATACGCTTTCCATATCTCATAAGGATATAAAAATATGTATAATTTCCAGTCATGATGACGCCAGACTTGTGAGAGAGATATGGAAATTAGGCGCTCAAGGATATATTTTAAAATCTTCTTCCAGTGATGAGGAATTGAAAAAAGCAATCAAAATTATCTATGATGGTGGCTCATTTTATAGTCAACATATCACCGAAAAACTGCGAAAACTTTCTAATGACACGGATAATTCTTTACAATCCGTTTTACCAATATCTATTACAAAAAGGGAAAAAGAAATATTGAAGTTGGTTGCGATGGAATATACCAGTAAGGAGATTGCAGCTGAATTGTTTATTAGTTCAAATACCGTAGAAACTCATAAGAAAAATTTGTTTCGAAAACTAAATTCAAAAAACGTTGCTGGACTCGTAAGATATGCTTTAAAACATGATCTGATTTAAGTGCAATGCCCGAGATTCCCAAGCCCTTAGGATTGGTAAGCTCTGTTTCATGAATAGGTTCAAAAAAGTAGGCCAACAGATTCTTTATTCTGAATATAAAAACTACAATCTGGACCAATATTCGGGTCCCTTTTTATTTATTGAACAGTAACTTCTCCAGTCTCATTAAAAATAGTGATTTTTCAATATCCTCATTTTAGCGATTTCATATACCCAAGGATAAACTCAAATTTGTGCATGAAGATTATCAAGTTGATTGCAGCTCTGTAATCTTGTCAAATTTCCGTAACCATCTTAAAAGATAAGCACTATGAAAAAAAGTATAATTCTTTTCACAAATGATTTTGAAGAGGCCAACAAAGAAATATTATCACTCGGAGGTCACGTCAGTCAAAAATTTACAGACTATGTTATTGTAGCGGAATTGCCTGATTCTGTTGACCCAAAATCACTTAAGGTTTGCAATACAAAACAACCAAGTGATCTGGATGAAGTTTCGAATATTGTAGTTAAGGCCTGGAAAGGTCTTCAAAATAAAGGTACAAATAGATCTCCTTCAGTAACTGATGGAATCAGTTGGGATTCAGAAGGATATTCTGCACCAAATCATCCGGAAGATGAAAGCGAAGAGGAGTCTTTGGAGTTATCTAGAAGTGCAACAGAAGATGTACAAGAATCTACAGGTACACCTACAAGTCTTTACATGACAGGTTCTATCGCCGTGGGATTGGTAATAGTATCAGGAGAAAGTGCAGCCCTTAAACTCTCTAGTGCCGAACAACAAAAAATAATTCAGGAAGTGCAAGAAGGTCTTACCTTTTTAGCAAATGTCGAGCCTAGAGCTAAAATAAGTTTTGTATATGATATTCGATTGATTACTGTTTCAGCAGCTCCTGGATCGACAGCAAGTTACGAATCGGCAGAGGGTCCGTGGAGAAACGAAGCTTTAGGTCAGATGGGATTCCAAGCGAATAGAAATGGATCGATTGACTATGTCAACGACTTAAGACAAAGAAAAGGAACCAATTGGGCTTATGTAGCCTATTTCACAAAATATCCATTGCGTCATTTTGCATATGCAGTATATGAAAAAACAACTATGCATTATAACAATGACGGATGGGGCGTTGATAATATCAATAAAGTTTTCGCTCACGAGACATGCCATGTTTTTGGTGCAGCTGATGAATATGGAAGCTGCCAATGTGGAGGAAGTCATGGATATAAAGGTGTTCCAAACAATAATTGTACGAATTGTACAGGAACTCAGGAGACTTGCTTAATGAGTGGTAATGATCTTCAATTATGTCAATGGAGTAGGGGGCAAATTGGCTGGGATGAAGATCTCTTTCCAGATTCTACAGCAAAAATACCGCTGGCCAGTGGTATATACACAATTCAGCAAAAGAGTAACAATAGATTTTTGGATGCACATGAAAGTACTAACAAAGACTTTTCTGTGGTTACTCGCACAGCGCAAAATAATACTACTCAAAAATGGAGATTTCATCCTGTAGGTACAGTTTATACTATCCAACAAAAAAGTTCTGGTAGATTTTTAGACGCTCATGAGGTTTCTCAAAGAGATTTTAATTGTGTAACGAGAACAGCTCAAAACAATGCAACTCAAAGGTGGGTAGCAATGCATTCTCCTAGTGACCTGTCTAGCTATTCATTACAACAATTAAACAACGGTCGATTTCTTGATGCATGGGAAAGTTCTGCCAGAGATTTTTCTGCTGTTACTAGAAATCTTCAAAACAATGACACACAAAAGTGGACACTCGATCCTCTTGGAGATAATACATACCGAATACAACATTTGATTAATGGTAGGTACTTAGATGCTCACCAATCCTCTGCAAATGACTTTTCAGTTGTTACCAGAAATCTCCAAAATAACAATACTCAAAAGTGGATTTTAACTCCTATTGGGGGAGTTTATACTATTCAACAGATGAGTTCTAAGAGACTTTTAGATGCTCATGTATCTTCTAGTAGAGATTACTCAGCTGTGACCCGCATGCCCCAACATAATTCTTCTCAACAATTTGTAGTAATCCCAAGAGGTGTAAATACTTTTTCCGTTCAACAATTAGTAAATGGAAAATATCTAGATGCTCATACCTCCGCGTCTAAAGATTATTCCGCTGTAACTCGATCATTACAGTCAAACAATACGCAAAGGTGGTTGATCAAAAAAGTATAAATCATCTGCACATATCTACATTTTGATGAAGCATTTGTAGCAAATTATTCAATCAAAATGTTTAACCTCCTCTTATAGTTGTTTGTCAATTCTTCACTGATTGAACAACTGAATTACTAGGCTCATGAAAATAGTTCTGTTTACAGATCGCATTTCATGAGCCTAAATTTTTCTTCAATTCATAATTTATACCTCAATCCAATACCAATATTATAAATCATAGAACTTTGTGTCAAATCCAATGCTTCACTTTTACCATGATTTTGGTAGGACAATCCTGCTTTAATGTTCATTGATATTTGGTCATTAATTCTATATCTAATGTATGGATTGGCTCTAAAGCTGACAAAATTAGTGAACTGAATATTATCATCATCAGAATAATCAATTATGTTTTTACCTCTACTTAATAGTCTGCCTTTTTGTGATTTTATTATCGAATATGACATGCCTATGGAAGCACCCATACTCCACTTTCTAGAAATTTGATAATCGTAGGTAATGTTTATCGGAATAGAAAATGTCGACAGCTTATTATGGTGAATTACAGTTCTAATATTTTTCGCCTTTCTGATCTTTTGCATGTCGTCCAATGCGGTAGTGTCCGTAACCAAAATAGCACTTAATTTATTTTCATAATTATTGAGTTCAATTCCACTGCCAATATACCAATTTTGATTCAATTGGTATTCCAAATTTATCCCTATACTATTGCCAATTTGTAATGGCCCAAGAGAATCATTTACTTGAGAGGCGAACTGCTGCTCAGAATTTTCATCATCCTTATATTTCAAACTGAAAAAATTAGCACTTGCATTCACATTAATCGCCCATGGATTTTTCTTATTGACAATAATTTCTGGTACTGCAACACTTGGTAACTTTACTTTTTTATACTCTGACTGCAAGTTGTTTTTTAATAATGTCAATGAATTGATGTTAAGAATGGCTCTGGATTTGGTTTCTTTTAAATTTGTCTGTTTTGACAACGAGGAAATATTTGCTTGCTTAATTTCATCCTCCATTTGTAGTGAATATGAATCTGATTGATTGTCATTTACATTAATAATTTGTGAATCTTTGAAAGTATTTATATTATTGCTTAGGATTTTTGAATCGAGATGTGGAAAAGTATTTTCAGAACTGGAATCGTTTAATTTCGATTTATTCAAAGTCTTTTGATCTGATGGTAAATCCAATTTTATTTCCTTTCTATTTATTGCGGAGGATTTAATATTTGAAGATTTTGTTTTAGAGTTCTTTATTTCACTTTCTAATTGATCAGGATTTATTGCTTGATTATTTTCAAGATTCGTTTTAGGGTTTTGAGCTTCGTTTTCATTATTAGTTTTAATATCATTTGCTGTCAATGACTCTTTATTAAAACCACTATTTTCAATATCACTTGATCCAGACTGAGATGACATTTCTGATTGAGACAAATCATTCTCATTTTCAATATCCCTATTCTGGAATAATAAAAGAGACAATACTACACCTACCATTGCCAACATCAAAAAGGTCCATTTCAAGTATGGTTTTTTATGGGACTTTTCTTGAGGAATAGCCTTAGAAATCTGATCCCAAAGAGGACCACTTTCGATCCCTTCTAATGAAGACTCCTTTTTAAACCTCTTTTTATATTCTTTTTCAAACCATTCCATCTTTCTGTAAATTTAATCCATTAAAATTCTTTAACTGATCATTGATTTTAATTCTGTTCTATGGGATATCCATTCTCTAGCTCGTGCCAATCTTTTTCTACTAAGAGAGGATTTAATCTCCAGCATTTCTGCAATTTCATCATGAGAGAATCCATCAATAATAAATAAATTGAATACCCGAAAATATTCCAAAGGCATATTTGATAATACTTTCAATACTTCTTCATTAGTAAGACGAGAAATAATATCTGGACTAATTGGTATTTGATATTGCGTGCTTGACAATTCAATCTCGTTTCTAGATGAGACTTTTTTGCTGTGTTGAAGACACGCGTTAATTGCAATCTTCGCAGACCAAGATTTGAATTCTCCTCTTCTAATATCGAACTGATCGATCTTGGTAAATATATTTATGAATGCCTCTTGGAGTGCATCATTTCTATTGGTCGAATATGAAAGGTATCTTCTGCAAAGACTGTTCAGATATGGCAGTAAAATCTCATACACAGTTTTCTGTGCATGCGGATTGTAATCTTTGCATTTTTGTATGACGTCTTTGCTTATCTTCATAAATTAAAAGTTGGTGCATCTTATTTCATGCACCAACCCTTTTTATTTTTTATTCTTCACATACACAATCTTCATTGACAATCCCAAATACATTGTTAACTACACAAGTATCGCCTATATTTAATTGTATCTGAGGACAATCGAACATTATATTAGTTAAAATACACTCGCATTCTAAATTTACAATTCCACTAAGAGAATCCATCGTAAAACAATTATCACCAATATTGAGCCATAGCTCAGGACAATCGTATATTTCATTTGCTCCTATACATTCACAATTTTCATTAATAGTACCATATATTCCTATACCAGTAAAACAATCATCTCCAATGTTTGCTTGTATATCTGGACAATCAAAATCCGTCATTCCGTCAATTATACATTCACAGTTTTCATCTATCGTGCCCAATTGATTTTGTACAAAACAAGAATCTCCTATATTCAATTGAAAGTCTGGGCAATCCCAAGTCTGATCTAACACACAGTTGCAATTTTCATCTACAGTTCCATCTCCTGCCCCTGTCTGACAATCATCTCCAATATTAGCTTGCAAAGCTGGACAGTCCCAAACTACATTATCTGGCACGCATTCACAATTTTCATCGACTATGCCCAATTGATTTTGCACAAAACACGAATCTGAAATATTCAATTGCAAGTCTGGACAATCCCAATCTTGAATACCTATATCACATATGCAATCTTGGTTTACGATTCCATATATATTATTCACCATACATGTATCCCATACATTCAATTGTAAATCTGGGCAATCAAATACAAAATAAGGATCACATTCGCAATCGAAATTTACAAATCCGACTATAGTATCTTCAAAAGTACAATTGTCACCGATGTTCAATTGTAAATCTGGGCAATCCCAAAGCGTATTTTCTTCTACACATTGGCAATTCTGGTTTATAATTCCAGGTCCTGATGCTAACATACATGAGTCACCAAAATTAAGCTGTAAATCTGGACAATCAAAAGTCATCGTACTATCAATAATACACATACAGCTTTCATCAATGATACCAATCTCATTTTGTACAAAACAAGAGTCACCAAAATCCGCTTCTATATCAGGACAATCATATACTATTACTATTTCTGGCTCATCTATATCATCATCAGAACAAGAAAACGCAATTGCGGCCAAAGCAAAAATGAAGATCCAGGCATATTTTTTATTTATATTAATCATTTCTTCTTTTATTTTTTATTAAAAATCTGTTTCTTAAAACGCGTTATGGGTATAGTATTGAATGAAACACAAGAATGTGACAGCAAATGATAACTTTTTTTTATTTTTTTCTCTTAATGTATCAAATAAACTGATTTTCATGATTACTAGTATTCTTCAGTAATGTATGCGCAATGATGATCTTAATAAATAACACTTAGAGGGCTTTGAGCCCTCTATGTGTTATACTACCCTCTTCAGTAATACATTAAAAGGCAAGCAAATTTGAATTTCTTAAAAATTAAAGTCCAAATCGCTCCAAGAAAGAGCATTTCCTTTCTTAACTTACTTTTTCAAATGTAATATGTCAAAGTCATTATTACTTCAATCTCAAAGTAGTCTTACATAATACTTGTTTGGAACCCTAAAATTAAATCTATGACTAAATCATCATTTCTAGCTTGCTTAATTGGTATTTTATCTATTTCCATTTCAGCTCAAGTTGTTGAGATTGACACCTTATTGGATTCTGGAATAAAAGACAATAGAATCAATTTTGCCTTTGGAAATGTGGATCATGCAACTGCCAATGCGTATGAGTCAAAGAGTGAATTTATTTCAGATCTTCAGGGCTTAATGAATCGATTTGACCCTGATTCTCCGCTAAGGAAAAATGGATATTCTCATTATAGAAATTTCTTCAATGTCTATTCTGTTTGGTTTGAAGAGCCATTTGTTTTCGAACCCGTACCTGCATATTATATAGAGTCTCAAGCATTCATAGACAACCTTTTTCTGCCTTGGGCTGATGATCAACATGGATGGGTGACGATGATGTTTTCGCTCAATGGTGGCGGAGGAGGTGGTGCTGGTCGAAGAGATGATCTGAGGAGAGGAGATGCCCTTATTTGGGGCTTGGAATGGGAAACCATCTTGCATGAATTTAACCATACGATGCCTGGTGTAGGAGATGAATATACCGCCAGTGGTGAATGGTCAAATTTTGTTTGTGATGAGACTCCCAATCAGACACCAGCAACAGTAAAAGGTGATGTACCTTGGCGAAATTGGATAGATGAAGATACTCCTATCCCCACGCCATACGCTGAAGAATACTTCGGTAAAGTCGGGGCTTTTGAAGGTACTATTTCTGGATTCTTTGGTTGTCAGCGGCCTACTGCCCAATCATGTTATATGGGTGCAGGAGGGTTTGGTGAGGGCTTCGGAACTGATATGTGCCCAGTTTGTCTTCAAAGATTTATTTGTCGAACGTATCAATTTGTTGATGCCATAGAAGACGAATTGCCGTCTGAACAGAATATAGATGTTGTTACAAATGAAACAATTACCTTCTCGGTGAATACCGTAAAACCAATTCCTAATACTCAGCAATACAAATGGTATCTCAATGGAAAATGTATTGCAAAAAATGTCAAATCACTAGATATCACATTTGGAGATTGCGCTTTATATGAAGTAAGTTTTGAAATATTGGACACGACTGAATTCGTTCGTTACGATGAAAAGTTTGCCTATCTATATCCAGAGCCAAGACAAACACACACTTGGAATGTAAATAATAGTGAGTCAACACAATTTGACCTTGAAGCAATTATCACTGCAATGGATGCTGATTGCTCTGGTCAGAATACAGGGCGAATAATTATTGAAGCTAATGGAGGAGAAGCACCTTACACCTATATTGTCAATGGCAAGGAATATGATTCCGAAATAGATAACCTATCCGCCGGTACATATGAAATAGTTATTGTAGACGCTATTGGATGTAGTGTTGATGTAGATATCGAAATTGAGCAAGTCCCAATTTTTGAATATACTTTGGTGAGTGAATTTCAAGCAGGGGTATGGAAGATATATCCTATGTTTTCTGAAGATGAGGATATTAATAATCTCTCATTTTCTTGGTCAACAGGAAGCAATGAAAATACAATCTATACCACAGAGAAAGGTGAGTACTTCCTTGAAATCACTTCTGGACCTAATTGTACAGTTACCAAGAAAATTGAGATTTCAGACACTCCTTGTGCAAATTTAGAAGTGGATCATAATGTTAAACATCCTAGCTCAATGTATGATGGTGCGATTTATCTTGATATTAAATATGGTACAGAACCTTATACTATTCAATGGAATAAAAATGAGGCAGTAGATCGAACTATAGATAATCCAGATGCAGTCTTTTCTAGCGGTGAAAATCCAATTCACGTGGCATCGTTTCTTTTTGATGATAGAGTTGATTTCAGCGTAGACTTTTGGGCTTCAGGTTTTAATGGAGAAAATTATGCTGGTTACGATTTTGGAGAACCCACCTTCATAGATTTCTATAGCCTTACTTCCAATGTCGATGTTCAGGGAAGGGATGCAAAAGACTGGACTTTTGAAGGATCTAATGATATGGTCAATTGGGATGTGGTAGACACAAAAAAGGACATAGTGTTCGAAAATAGACGAGAGAAAAAGGAGTTTTACTTGAACCAAGGTGTAGAATATAGGTACTATAGAGTTTTCATTACTAAAAATGCTGGTGATGGTTGGATTGCCATTCAAGAAATGGAGTTTGGTGCAACTACAAATACTGTTGAAATCAAAACAGCTAGAGATCAACCTTATCTTGTGGATCTTCAAGCTGGTGTTTATAGTTACATCGTCACAGATGCAAATGGCAATAGAGATTCGGAATCAATCCAACTTTTGGTAAAAGATCCAATAGAAGGGGATATTATTAATGTAGTCCAAGATGGCCCCGAAACAGTGAAAATCGAAAATCCCGATGGGTCTATGGATTATTATTGGTTTGCTGATGCTGAGACAAGCGAATTTCTCCATATTGGCAATACATTTCAACCTCTCGCCACAGGGAATTATTATGTAAAATCAGTATCTAAAGCAAATCAAACTTTTACTTCTGCCACAAAAGGCTTTGCTGTCACTATGCAATCTGCTCCAGAAGTGGACTCAGAAAATGGAACGTTTACTATCCTAAATCCAAATCCTGATGCTGTATATACCTGGTACAATAATCTCACAGGAGGAGATGCTATTCATACGGGCACGAGCTATATGGCTACTGAAATGGGTGAATATTATGTGAGCATGCAGCTCATGATCACAAGTGAATCGCTCATTGAGCCTACTGAGATTGGTGGCATTACACTTTGGGCAGATGCCTCTGATATTGATGGTGATAATCAGCCCGATATAGGTCTGGAAAACAGCTCTGCTTACAAGTGGAAATTTAAAATAAATGGTGGTTGGGATGGTGGCTGGCATGCATATAGGACCAATTATTCGAATGGATTAGGTGTAGTAGATTTAGCTACAGTTTGGTTTCAATATGTGGCAAACGAACCTGCAGCTATGAGAAGTTTTATAATCACCTATGAAGAAAATGGATTTTCTAGAGCAGAAAGTGCTCCTTTCTACGGATTGAAGAATTATATGTCTAAGAATGCGGATCAAAACAAACTCTTTTCTGAAGACATATCTGATTTAGCTAAGAATGGAAAAGTATTCTTAAATGGTGATGAAGTAAATCCTCAAAGTACATTTAATAGTTATGATATGAAGTCACTATCCATGGTTCTAGATGAAGAAGTTTCGGTTCAACTGTTTGCGATTGATGAATATTGGGAAGGTAAGATTGGAGAGTTCATTGTATTTGACAAAGAATTAAATGACAATGAATTGAAAGGCATACATGCATATATGAGAAAAAAATGGTTGAGTACTGCTGATCTGGCGAGTCCAAGAACTAAAGTTTCCTGGATAGATGGAGATTTTGCCTTCGAAAGTTCAGAGGAGATAATCATATGTTATGGTCATGACTACTTAGGTCTTGCAGAAGAAGGCACATATATACGAGAAATGAAAACAGCGGAAGGCTATGACAGTATCGTCACTACAACAATCGTATATGATGAGACTACAGAAATTCCTGGAATAGCTTTGAATGGTAATTTTATAAATACTATCGTTTTTGCTGATTCTTACCAATGGTATTTTAATGGAGTGGCAATTGAAGGTGCCAATTCAAGTGAATATTTCGCGGAGGAAGAGGGTGACTATTCATTAGTAGCAACTTATAGTGATGGATGTATGGCAGAATCCAATGTGATCTCTTTTGTCATTAGTAATGTGAAAGAATCTGATCTCATACAATTCAAAGTATATCCAAATCCGACATCAGGTTTTGTCTCTATTGAAAATCTTGGTGATGACAAGCTTGAGTTTTCAATTAATAATTCAAATGGACAAGTTGTCAAAAAAGGTCACGTGGGATCGAATATAAATGTTGTTGACATTAGCAATTTGAATTCTGGAATTTATACTTTGATTATAAAGGATTATAAAAATACTGTGGTAAAGAAATTGGTAAAGATTTGATCTAAAATGCAGAGGTATAGATAAGAAACTAATTGATCTTATTGGCTACCATGGATGAGAGATTTTTTTTCTTTCCCTAATATTAATGATTTACCAAAATACCCATTTTAGCGATATCATAAAGTTGAATAGATGCTCACATTTGTCAAAGAATAATTACAAAAAATCTATTTATTCATTAAAATCTATTCTTATCTAAAATGCTAAATTCTTAATGTAAAACAAATATTCAAACCAGTTAGACCCATATATCTACCGTTTACCTTGCTACTGCACCGTAAATTGATCTCAATAAAATATAATATTGAAAAACTAAATTTTGTGCTAATTAGCGTATCTTAAAGCCAATTAATCAATCAAGATTAGAAATTGAATTTTAACTAATATCCAAAAGATTGGTGTGTTTTTACTAAAAGATCTTAATAAACTGTTTGGGTTTTATTAGTTTACAATTCAATGAAGGTGACATATTTTAGTTATGAGACAGGATGGATTAATTAAAAGCTATCTAAATGGAAACTTTGATATCGAAAATACAGCAGTTTTTATCTGATGGAAAAACAGATAAGGCTTTAGAAGTGTTTGAAAAGGAATTGAGAGAGAAAAAACACCCGCTTCATTCTGAATTGGTTATCCTTAATGGAGAGTTTAGTAACCTTACTAAAAGTCTTAGAACTAATTTGATTAGTAATGAAGAAGCACAAAGATCCAAAAATAGAATTAACGAAGCTATCCTCGTTATCTTGGGTCAGATGGATGGTGAAAAAGTAGAAAATCCAACAGATGAAGATCCAACAGATGAAAATCCAATAATATCATCAATTAAATCAAAATTAAAATCAGGATTAGTACTTGGCATCGTTGGTGGAATAGTAATTGTTATAGTTGCCTTATTTATTGTACTTTCAGGTGTATTAAATGATTTTTCAGATGACATTATTAAAAAGCCCGATCTGGTCGCTGAGGCAGACACGAGTGAAAGTAATTCTACAGACGTAAGTGTAGATACTGTGGAAAGTATTAAATTGAGAGAAAATGAACCTGAGGGGTCAGAATATGAGTATGATCCTGATGAGAGGGTTTTGGAATTAGTAGTTAATGAACTAGGCTTGAAGATATACAATGAGTACAAAGATGTCTATATACATGGGCAGTTGATCGATTCTTCGGAAACTGAGATTTTCAAAGTTAAAAGAGCGACTGTTCGAAAGGAAACAAAACAATTAGTTAGAGATTTGAACCGAGTTGAAGACGATTCAATTATGCTACACTCAAAAATCTATAAATACATGGGATTAATGGTATCAAATAAGATTCTTGCATTAACATCATTTAGACCAACCGATCAAATTACATATACCAAAAGGGTCTTTAGGCATGTTGATAGTTTAGATGGTTTTATTACTACAAAGATTGACCAAATTAAAGATGTAGAGTATCAGGAAGAAATGCAAGAATGGATAAATTTTGAGGAACATGAAAACCGCATTTTTTTGAATAAATTTATTTGTATGGCCCTGAATTTAAAAGCGGAAGGGGAAACGAAGAAAGAAGATTTAATAGTATTATATAATAAAATGGAACATGATGATGATATTTTAAAACAGAAAGGATATCATATTTACCCCATCATTAAATGGCTTTTTTCAGAAGGGATTATAGAACATAAACACTAATCATGAAAAGTTTAAATTTTTTAAAACAAGTATCTTTGGCATTTGTAATTTTAATGTTTTGTAGCTTTAATTTTAGCAATGTTTCAGATGGAATAACAAATGGTTTCGATAATGCTGAATGGGAAACTTGTATTCGGGAAGCTACAGGAAAGATTGCCTCTGCTTATTCAAAATCCGTTCTCAGTGTAGAATATGAATACGATAAAGAGGATTTTAAAGTAAAGATGAGTAAGAAGAAAATCTCTACATCACAAAATCTAAGTGTCAAAATGACTATCCATTGGAGTATTAATGGAACAAATCATTATGTAGAAGGAAACCTAAAAACAAATTCTGACTGCTGTAATGCCTCATGGGAATTATCAAAGTTCTCATCAAAAATGTACAAAGCCAAGAAAAAAATAAACCTTGGTTGTGTTTCAGGGAGTTCTACAGTTACCAAAAACAATATGGGGGTAGGACGACCCTTCGTCCGAAAAAGGTCGAAAGCATAAAAAAGGTGGAAAGGATATTTCTCTTTTGATCTATTAAAAAATAGTTCACCAGATTGAATTGTTCAATCTGGTGATTTTTTATTTTTAATTTAGGTTTTGCACTATTCCGTTAATGTTTTTTTATATCCATATCTCATGCTTGTATTGGGGTCCTTGAAACCAACAATTCCAGTTTCAAAATTAAAGAAAATATCAAACTCTCCTTTTCCTGCATAGACATCTTGATAGCTATGCCCTACCCAAATAAAAGATGGAAAATCACTTGATTCAATTTCGATTCCACTATCAACAACTTGCACTACAATTAGATTATATGATTGGGATTGAGCACTTGAAGGTACCCCAGCATGCAGTGGACCTTTTACACTTACAAAACCATTGAGTGTAGCTTCTTCTGGGCACAAAAAAGTAGCATATCCACTATATAGAGTTATCGTAAAGTAAAGATTTAACTCTGAATTAAACAACTCAAATTCTACTCGTTCAGCTTCATATGGATATCCAGAATTTGCATTCACCACTTCTATTGCATCTCCTTTCTCTATTACTTCAAAGACAAATTCAACTTCTTGGTCATTTTCAAATATAATTCCTTTTAGATTGCTGGAATAAGGAAACATATTCCTAAGATCTTGATGTATTCTTCCTTCCAAATTGTCACAAGGCCCTTCTATAATTTCTTCCTTTTTGCAAGAGCTAAAAAGGCAAAAAAGAAATACAATAAATGCAGATTTGGTAACAATAGTTTTCATAGTCAAAGCAGTGATTAAATAGTTGGAAAAACTCTAAAGATAATAGTTAATATTTAATTTCATAGGTAGTAAATAACAACCCATTTTCATACTCCTCAGCATCAATCAATTTCAACTTATAGCTCTTCTTAGACTCCCCAAATATCTTCACACCCTGACCCAATATCAAAGGATTGACTTTAATTTTTAAAATATCAATCAGTTCATTTTCTAAAAGCCAACCCGCAAATTCTCCACCTCCGCACAAATAAACATCTGTTTTCGATTGATCTCTAATCTTAATGATTTCATTGATGTCCAAATCCTTGATTATTAATTTCTCATCAGGATTTTCAAATGAAAGCGATTTAGAAAATATGAAGTGATCCATATGTGGATAAGCAAGTTTGCCTGGTTCAAGTCCGAATTTATATCCAAACTCATAGGTCTTCCTTCCCATGATTACGGTTTCGAATGCTTTTAAATCATTCAGGTATTTCTCTACACCATTTCCTTCACCTACGAATCCGCTTATATCCTCACCAAGACCAGATATATATCCATCTATCGAACTGGCTACATAGTATACTATTCTATTCATGGTTATTTGGTATTAAAAAATCAAAGTTCTCATCAAAGTGGGTATCATAATTTGCACAAATTATCAAAGAACCCTAAGAGAGGTCAGAGACTTTCTCTCTCGTTCACTGCACCAAAGCGAGGCAAAGATCTCTGAGCTCTTGCCAGGTCTCAACAATGTGGAATGTATTGCAGTATGAGCAATTTGAGATAAACACGTCAACCAAATCAATGATCCATGAGTTCTTTGGGAAATTTATCTCTTACTAGATTAAGATTGATTCCATGTTCCAGATAAGATTTGAGTCCAGCTAATACAAGCGCGAATCCACCACAAGAATCTTTCACGGCTTCTATCAGTTCATCACCTGTTTTGTCAAATCCACTGTGCTTTACTTCAACAAAAGTAACATCAGAAGCTATTGCCTTAAAACTAATATTAACAACAGTTGGCTTTTCAGAAGTATACCAATTGAATTTTATTTTCTTGTCCTTAACAATCTCTGTTGCCATCACTTTCATAGAGAAGTTATACATTCCCCATGTCCAAGTTACTTCTTTGTTCTCTTCTAACTTGTTGCTGCCGTTTGTGAACCAAAAATGCTTTGTGTGCTCCGGATCGATGAGGGTATTAAATACTTCAGATGCACTTTTTCGAATTAGCATTTGTGCTTCGGCAGTTGATGTTTTATTTTGACTCGTATCAGTTTGGTTAAAAGTTAATGTTTCACAATTTTCGCCGTTAATATCTTATCATCTTTTGTAATGATCTTCAAATGATACAATCCATCTGGATAATCCTCCAAATTAATCACTTTTTTATTTTGAAATTGATCTATCAGTATACCCATAGAATTATAGAGTAAACCATTATCATACTTCACATCTATCGTCACAAAACTATTAGTAGGATTAGGGTTCACTTTAATTCTATTAAGATCTTCATCCTTAAATTCATCAGCCGCTACAGAATCAAACCCAGGGAAGTTAACTTTATGGATTTGATAACCTTCGTCTTTTGTTCGCAACAACATTATAGATGTTGGACCTATTTCAAATTCCTTATTAAATTGAAAATCACTTCCACATTCAAAATAATTGACAATTTCATTTGTGCTCGGATCCAACAATAAAAGACTATAGTCAAGATTATTTCTATTTACAGATTCGGATTTAATTACTTGCGTTTTAAATAGTAATGGCCAAGAATTAGGTTTGGAAATTAAATTTAACAAAGAGTTATCTGGTATGTCCAAATTGATTACATCTATGTCCTCCCACTGAAGACTTAGAACGCTAATTTCTTTCAATTCTCTATTCAATATATATATACTTGTATCTGTACTAAATATTCTGGAATACGGCTCAATCGAATTTTTCTTATACGCATTGCCTGAGATTAAATGTGTCGAAATAAACTCGTATGGAGACGATAATTGATCAAGGGAAATAATATAATCACCCACGATATCTATGGCGATTCCTTCCACCTCAAAATTAATTTTTTCCTCCGTAATTAAATCATATATTTTTAGATATGTGATCGAATCAGCAAAACCTCTAAGCATAAGTTTATTGTCAACAATAACTGCAAAAGTTGAAAGAAAATTCTCAGGGGCTAATATTTTGGTCACCTCATTTTCTTCCACAAAATAGGCTTCAGCATCATATATCGCAACAAAAGAATTGTCATCAAATGGCAAGATTTTTCTATTGTCATCTTCATAAATTACTTGCTGATTTTCAAGGTTATTTTTATCAATTCGAACATTCACTTTAGCCGGAGGACCTGTATACGCATATAAGTAATTGTCAGATTCAAAATAGATTTTATCTATTAGTTCTCTTATCTCAGGGTCAGGAGTTATTTTTTCATTCTTCCATAAATCAAACAATAAAGAGATATTATTAAATTTAACAAATCCAAACCTAAGTTGGGGATGGATAATATTATAAAAGAAAGTAGTGTTCTTGGGTACAAAGTGATCTTCTTCTAACAAATCTATAATACCCGTCATGGGATCAAACATAACATAGTCAAAAAAGTAATCTTCATCTAAACCCTGATGATCTTGGTTTCTAGCATAGTAAAAATTCCCATTGAATGGAATCACATCTCCATAAATAGTACCATCAACCTGATGAGAAACCAATTCCTTAGTTTCTGGGTGTATGTATTCAAACTCAGATTGCAAATTATGTTCATCTACCAATAAATAGCTATCCCCATTTTTTTTAATAGAAGTCCCAAGGCCTCTTTTGTTTTCAATTTTATTGACAAATAATACTGCATTGGTTGATACATCATATTTATATATTACCCTCCCTGATTCTTCGCTCACAATAAATCGAACTCCGTCCGCAGTACTCAAAAATTCAATTTTATCATCGAGCCATAATGGAGAAGTTTCAAATTCGAATTCTTCAATTTCACCAGTTGATTTTTCGACTACACTAATTTTTTCCAAATATTCACTATCCGATCTATTAATAATTAGAATTTCATCAGAACTACTCTTATAAGATTTTGCCAAAGTCGGTAAGTTTCCCGTGAATACCTCTTTTTCTAGATATGGATAATCCATGTATCCAAAATAGCTGTTAAATTGAGAATTGAATTTTACATAAATACGATCTTGATATGAATCCACTATTTCTATATTATCTTGAGACAGAATAGTATCTTTCCGCACCAAGTTTGATGTAGTCACATCCAGTTCATAAAGAATGGTTCCACCATTAATACCTTCTGTTAATATTAATCGGCCTGTACTCGTTTCTACACCACTTGAAATTCTTTCATGTTCAAATTCATAAGATTGGACATTGTCATTTTTGTCAACAACCAAAATAGGATTTTCTGTAGTTAATAAATAGAATTTATCATTGCTCTTAACAATCCCTTCAGGTGTATAATTACTAAAAAGTGTATCAGATAAATAAGTCGAACGGTTGAGTCTTATAAATTGACCGTCCCCCCAAAAACCTGTAGAATGATAAAAAAAGTCATTTGTTGTAAATTGTTGATTCGCTAGTAGGTCATCAAGGAAACGACGGTTAGCTACATCGAAATTTAGTTTATCAGAACCTGGAAAAAAATTAAAGGTAAGTATCCCTTTATAAAAGGTCACTCTTAAACTGGTGTACAAATATGTATCTTGAAAATCTTCTTGGAGATATACTTCTTTAGTGTAGTCAAAAATATTTTCAATTATAATTCCTTGATAATTTGCATACAATACTTCATTGTCATTAAAAAACCAACCTATTACTCCTTCTTCGCATAAGTCAAAACTCGTTTCATAGATTTTATCATTAGAATCCATATCGAAAATCATGACCTTGTCGTCAATGTAAGAGGAGTAATGACCTATACCTCCTATAGTAAATGGTTGCTCATAGTTTGAATCATACTGCTGCGACTCTCCACTGGTAATTTGCTGGACTGTTTGACCATGCAAGTAAGAATTATTGAAACTCCCAAAAAGTGCTAAAGCCAAACAAAGAATCAATCGTGAAATAGGTTTATTCATTGTGATTATTTTTAGGGTTGAGCGATTAATGTTTAATAATTTTAGATGTTGTCATTAATCCATCTGAAGTTGTCACTTTTAAATAATAAATGCCGCTTTGAACAGTTCCAAGATCAATCACTTTTTCATTTTGATACTTATCGACGATTATACCCATAGAATTGTAAAGTGTGGCCTCATAATTATCTAAACTTAAGGTCACAAATCGGTCCGTAGGATTTGGGCTTATAAGAATACCTTCAGCTATCTCTATCGGGTCATCGGTGGCTACAGAACTATATTCAGGCAAATTAACTTCATACACCTGATAACCATCTTCTTCGGAACGTAAAAGCATCGTCGAGGTAGATCCTAAATTAAATGCTTTATTGAATCGTAAATTACTTTCACAATCGAAGTATTCATTAAGTGAATTCGTTCTGGGATCAAAAATAATCAATGAGTAGTCAGGTATATCTTTAAATGGGGCTGAACTAAGAGGTTTGTTTACCTTATACGCAATTGGAAATTTCCCAGGTTCTGAAATAATATTCAATGTTGCATCTACTAATATTTCGGCATCTATGGATTCAATTTCTTCTAATTTTGAGTTGAGAATCTCTATTCCTGCTAATTCTGTATTAAGTATGTAGATACTCGTATCTGTAGTATAAATAGACTCATACCATTGATTAATCGATCGATAAAAAATATCTCCGGATTCTAAATTTGTTGATGATATTTCGAAAGGGGCTTCCAAAGTTGTTTGAGCAATAATATAATCTCCTACTAAGTCCCTTACATAACCTTCTACTTCTGTCTTTATCTCCTGGTCAGTGATTAAATCATAAATTTTGACAAACGAAATTCCGTCGTCAAAACCACTCAGAAAAAATTTCTTGCCAAATAGTCCAACATAATTTGTGAAAAAGAAAGAAGGTGGATCAATGGATTTAATACCATCTTCTGTAACTATATATACCCTATCAGAATAAATGACTGCAAAGGAATTGTCATCTATTGTAATCAGTCTGCTATATTCTTTTGTATAAATGATTTCACGATCTTGATAATTATTCTTATCAATCTTATAATGTACAAAATCTGGAGATCCGGTTGAAGAAAAGAAGAAATTTTCAGATTCAAAATAAATATTCTCCAACAAGCTTTTTGTTATTGGATCTGGCGTAATGCTAATTTGATTTTTTAAGTCGAAAAGTATTGGTATATTATAAATTTCATGGAAACCAAAATTGAGGCCTGTATAATTAATGTTTGCGAATGAACTTTGAATTTTTGGATAGAAAAATTTCTCTTCTATTATTGTTATTTCCTCAGTGAGTGGATCAAACATAATATAGTCCAGATAATAATCTTCGTCAATTCCTTGATAATTTTGATTCCGAACATAAAAGAATTTATCCTCGAATGGAATTACATTTCCATGAATGATTCCATCCACCTGGTGAAAGTTTACTTCATTTGTTTCGGGGTGAATGTATTCAAATCCCGAATGTATGCTGTGCTCATTAGCAATCAAATAACTATTTTCATTTGTTTGTACTTCAGTACCAAGGCCTCTCTCATTATCAATCGTGGTCACTTCTGTTACAATGTTAGTGGTCGAATTGTAATTATAAATCGTCTTACCTCTTTCTTCACTTACAATAAATCTTATACCATCATCAGTATCTAATACATCAAGTTCGGTGTCATAGAGCAAACGCGACAATTCAAATTGAAATTTAACTATCTCATTTGAGGCTTTCTCTACCAAAATAATACTTGCTGAATAGCCATTTTCATAAGTTTCGACAACCAATAAATCTTGGGATTCTGAAAAGTGATTTTTTGTAAAATATTGTAATTCGTCTTGAAATATTTCAACCTCCAAGTAAGGATAATCCATATACCCATAAGCATCATCAAAATTTGAATTGAACTCAACGTATAATCTATCATGGTAAGAGTCTAATAACTTAATCCCTCTTTCTGAAATAATGGTGTCTTTACGGACTAGGTCAGATGTTTCCAAATCGACTTCATATAAAACTGTACCATTAGACAAAGATCCAGCAAATATCAATCGATCAGTACTAGTTTGTACCGTACTAGTAATACGATCCCGTTCAAAGTCATAACTTTTTACATTATCATTCCTATCTACAGTCATTATGACATCATCCTCTGTAAAAAGATAATAATTGTCTTCACTAACGGCAAAAGACTCATACTCATAAGAAAAATCACCCAGTAGGGTATCTGAATTAAATGTTGTCCTGTCGACTCTAACAAATTGACTATTGTTAGAAGATATTAATAAGGAATAGAGATAATTAATAGATGTGAAAACATGATTTGAAATGTAAAAATCAAAAAAACGACGGTTTTCTACATCGAATTGAATTCTAGTTGGTCCAGGGAAAATGCTGACATTCAAAACCCCTCTATATACACTCGCTGAAATACTGGAACTCTCATTTTCTATATCTATATTTTCGTATGGATATTCTTCTGAATTATTGTCGAAGATATCTTCTATTATTATCCCGTCATACCCAACATATATGGCTACATTGTCTTCAACCATCCAACGGATAATTTCCTTCTCACACATATCAAAACTGGTTTTGTACACCAAATTCTTAGTATCCATTTCAAAAACATAGATCTTGTCATCAATATATGATGAGTAGTGGCCAATGCCATCAATATTATAAAATTGTTCATAATTCGAATCAAAATGCTGCGATTCTCCATTGGTAATTTGCTGGACCGTTTGACCATGCAAGAAAGAATTATTGAAACTGCCCAAAAATGCAAAAGTCAAACAAAGAATCAATCGTGAAATAGGTTTATTCATTGTGATGATTTTACATAAATATAACTAATATCTATTTAATCCTTAATCTAGTGTTCAGTAATTTGTGTAGAACAAATTGCACTTTCTCAAAAAAATATGCTCCTTGTCATCTTGAGCGAAGCGCCAGCGCATTCGGGCACTCCTTGTCATTCTGAGCGAAGATTCATCGAAGTCGAAGAATCAAGGAGTATGCCTTTACTTTAATTTCGACCGAAGTGGAGAAATCCACCATTTTATTACATCAAGAGCTAGATTTCTCCACTGCGCATAGGCGTCAACCTAATATATTAATATATGATTATTTTATATGTGTAAATTATTCATTTTCATTAATAATTATAATTATGAAATGTAACCCAGAAAACCTCCTTGCTTTAATTAAAAGACGTTATTCATTGTAGAGTTTAAGGTGTTTAGAAATAAAAATTAGTAAATATCTTTTTTAACTTCTAGACCTATAAGAAGTTGATATTCTGCATATTATGATATATAAATAAATTGGTGGTTAATAATAAAACATTCACTTTCAAACGAATATGGTCGCTCGCCGCAACGAGCGTTCATTTCTTCCTTGATGAAGAAACGAACCAAAGAAATCAAGCCGCTAAAAAGGCTAAACTGCGAATGTGACTGAATGATCTATCGAAGATAGTTTGAAGCGACAGCTTCATAAATGAAGAAACCTGCATTGCAGGATGGGGTGGCCTCCCATCGCTTTCGCGTTCATTCCCTTATCAGCTATCGCTGCTACATCTTCGATGATCGGTCATTCCCCCACAGTTTAGCGGCATGGCTATGCTCTCTTTTAGGTTGTGCTTTCAACTAAATAATTGCACAAATTTAGCTTAAGAAGCTATTGTACTGTTATTTACATAATATATAAGGAACTGTTTAATTGGTAGTTATGTGTATTTTAGAAAAAAATAGTCTGAGCTATTTATAAGATCTATTAGGTCAAATTTTGGAATACTTTGGAAAGCATTTGATATAGGTGGACTAAAAAACCAGGTTGACATATATGAAAAAATAATATATTAAATCCTTAGGTTGACGCGTATGTCCACTGCGCTCAGGATGACAATGTTCCACTGCGGTCCAGGATGACAATATTAAGAACGATACATACAAATATGATTTACTTTTTGTAAAATTTGTTGAACAAAGCTCCTTCGTCGCAACCGAAAAAAGGTATTAACTTAGGAGCATTATTAATTCAACAACTTTAAATTATGAAAAAAAAGTTTTAATCCAACTGGTATTACCGAATTTGATCAA
>Ga0256847_1000061_pt1 | contig 71508 bp, 52 predicted proteins | sample TeddybearmetaG_FD_189099 | JGI IMG/M metagenome (GOLD analysis project Ga0256847, IMG submission 189099) | Hydrothermal vent microbial communities from East Pacific Rise, Pacific Ocean - Teddybear | ecosystem: Environmental > Aquatic > Marine > Hydrothermal vents | place: Pacific Ocean: East... | reverse complement strand
CTGTAACTCCAATAATATTTTTCTGATATCTTCGATAATAAATTCTTTTGTTGAACTATTATCTTCTTCGGTAGGTCAGGCTAAGTTAATGCTTCTTTATCAATTTTCAAAATGGGTGTGTAGTTACATTTAAATATAAAAACCTTCCGTTTGGACTGAACTCTATTCTACTTAATTTTCTTTCGTAGTTCCATAAAAACCTTAAATCTATATTATTATCATTTGCAATATCTTCCACTTTGTCTGAATATGGAAGAACTGAAGATAAATCGTTGGAAGTTCCGTCAGCAACCAAAACTAAATCTCCAGCACAAATAGAAATATGATCGGAGGCTGAAAAAGTATCCGAATTAAAAATTAAAACATCTGGTCTATTTCTATCTTGATTCCTACAAACTACTGCAATCCTATCTTCTGTAGGACTAAGTTCAATAGGAGATCCAGCGATAGTAAGGTACCACCATGGTACACTCACAGTTCCTGTATTCTTTTCCCAAGTGATATCTTCATCTGTTATTAAATACCTGTCAATTGACACAGAGCTGCTGCCACTTGATCTTCTACAAGCATAGAAAAAGTGTTGGTCTCGACTCCCATATGCTGTTCTAGAAACAGCTTTACCACTAGTGTATGTAAATGCGCTACTACTAGTTGTCAGCTCTATATCCCTTTTCAATACAATGAGGTTTTCTCCATCATTTAACCTTACCCTAGTGGCTCAAGCCATAAGTTATTGATAGTTAAAATGAGTCTATTTTTTCTTTAGTCAAGGATTGAGAAAGGAAGATAGCCGTAGCTACCTGACTGACGAAAGATGAAGAATCAAGGAAAAAGTGGCCATTTAAGCTGTCAAGTATTTATGATTTGAACCACTAAAATAAAGAATCTTTGCCGCATTATAAGCTGCATTATTTATTGGTGCTCCTGAATCTGTACTCCATTTGGAATAAATAATATACCATTCGTTACTATATGTTGGAACACGAACAACCTGAATTTCATTATTCCCTCGAACTCCATTAAGTCCAGGTCCGTTAGGTGTGTTTTCTGATAATAGTTCTGTGCCATCAGGAAGAAAAAGATTCAAATGGTTCGGATCGCTACTGCCTGGTTGAATAGCATAAAAAGATAGATCGCCACAAGCATTGATAGCAACTCCTGTCTGTCCTGAAGGATTATCTCCATCATTAGAAATTATTTTAACCTCAGGAAATTCATCTCGCCAATCAACAGTTTCGATCACACCTGAATTTGTCGATGTAACTGGCCATATTGGTAGTCCAGTTCCTGTAATTCCAGATTCTGAAACTGTAATAACTTTGATAGAAGTAGTATCACTACACAAACCATTACTCGCGATCAATTGAATGTCAAATGTTCCTTCCATGGAAAAAATCGAAGAAAAATTGTAATTCGAACTCACGGGTATGCTATTTAAGAGCCATTGATATGAATTGGCATTTTGAGAAATATTTGAAAAAACAACTTCACTACCTGGTTTCACATCACTCCCGCTAGTCACAAAAGCTGCTACAACTGGACAAATAACTTCAATCTCAACAGTTACTTTTTCTTCACAGTTTGGATCTGAATTATTAGCAATTAATTCAATTGTATAGGTCCCTTCCTGATTAAAAGAATAGTTTGCCGAAGAAGAATTGGAGAAAGGAACACCATCTATTAGCCATTGATATGAATTTGCTCCAGAAGAGCTATTTGAAAAGTTTACTGTCTCTCCTATATTAACCGTATTATTGGAAACATTAATAGTTACCGTTATAGGATTCAAACATTGATCTTTGCACGCTTTAGAATCTAATAAAGAAGCTCTTTGATTTTCGATTGCAAAGTGAATTCTATCTTTTTGACCCAAAGTAAAAGCAGAATAACATTCAAGATTGCTGTAATCCATATAATTATTGATCATATCATTTTGATCGGTATTAAATGGATTATTGGCATCCGAAGTATTCACGTCTGTGGTGCAAGTATTTGATGGACTCGCACAAGGAGGCCGGGCAGTAGATTGGTCAGGAGGTGTGTCACATACTCTATCGCCGTCGCCTAGACAATTGTCATTTTTGCATCCTCCCTGAAAAGTGTGGTAAAGTCCTAAGTAATGCCCCATCTCATGAACCAGAACAGAAGTATTAGCTGGTGAAGAACCCAAATAGGATGCTTCCATTACAATGCCATCAACATTGCTACCATGAGATGATGGAAAATAAGCATAGCCCACTACTCCACAGCCATTATTACTACAGATTTCATTCACGACCCATATATTAATATAGGATGTAGAGTTCCATCTGATGACATTTTTCATTGCCTGGTCTTGGCTATCTTTGTTGAAATCTGAAAGAGCATTTTGGACATGATTGATACCTGTAGTTGCATTATTATCAGGATCACGTGATGCTAGACAAAATTGCACTTCAATATCTTCGCCAATCTGATCATCATAATAGCTGATATTTTTAAATGCGGCATTCAATTGATCTAATCCAGTAAGTACTTGACTATCGGAGATATTTTCAGCACCTCCATTATGAATTATGTGAAAGACTACGGGGAGCGTATATTTAGTAGCACGAGATTGAAAAGACTCGGTTTTTATCAATTTTTGATAATCTCTTTCAAATTTATCTTGGCGAATACGAATCTGTTCCGTAGCATTTTTAGGCAATATCTCTGAAACACAAAAAGGCAAATCTTGGGCATGAATTGATAATTGCCCCATTAATACAAGTAAAAAAATGACTAATAAAACAGTGTAATTGGGTTTTCTTGGTTTCATCGATTAACCATTAAATTTCTTTAAATCAATTCAATAGTTTAGAAGCTTTTTGAGGATATTAATTCCCCACTATACATTAGCTATAAATATTAAAAAGTAAATAAACTACAGATAAATATAAATCAACTAATGAAGTCATTTAAGAATACGAAGACTATCTACACACAAAGCATTAAGGACATTGGACTACAGCTATTTCTCCTTCCATAGCTATGGCTATGAAACTCAAAATGAGCTTTGCCAATAACCTTAAGCCTTTATGTTCGATTTAGTCCTGCATTCTTAAATGACTTCAATGATTAAAATCAAATAAAAGCAAAGATTCTATAATTATTAATTTTTAACTATTAATTATTAATTCCCTACTATTTCATCACCTTCAAACTCAAATCCAGGCTTCCTGCTGAATGTGTCAGTGCCCCTACAGAAATAAAATTCACACCCGTCTCAGCAATTTTTCTTACGGTATTTAGTGTCACACCTCCTGAAGCTTCAGATTCAAATTTTCCATCAATCGTAGCTACTGCTTCTCTCATGATAGGAATCTCAAAATTATCAAGCATTATTCTGGTTACACCACCTACCTCAAGAACTTCGTAGAGTTCGACAAGGTTTCGCACCTCGATTGTAATGCCTAGATTCATTCCTGTCTTTTTGAAATATTCGTGAACCTTCTCGACTGCCTTTGTGATGTTACCGCAAGCATCAATATGATTGTCCTTGATCATTATCCAATCATACAGACCATCTCTATAATTAATACACCCTCCGATCTTAACTGCCCACTTCTCTAAAAATCTTAGCAACGGTGTAGTTTTTCTTGTATCCAAAATCTTGACATCAATTCCTTCAACCTCCACTGCAAATCTGCTACTCATTGTTGCTATCCCACTCATCCTCTGCATAGTATTCAAAACCAATCTCTCCGCTTTCAGCAAAGCTTGACTTCCACATTCTACATAAAAAGCCTCATCGCCATAAAATACATCAGTGCCATCTTTAATTCTCACATCAACTACAGCTGTAGGATCTATCTTCTTGAATATCATCTCCGCCAATTCGACACCAGCGATTACTCCAGGGTCTTTTACTAAAAGTCGAGCCTTTGATCTTCCATCTTCAGGGATACAAGCTAGTGATGTATGATCACCATCTTTTACATCTTCATACAATGCATCTTCAATAAATTTGTCTATTTGCTCTCTTGAAATTCCTTCCATGTGGGTGACTGATTAATAATGATTAATTTAAAAATTGCCACAAAGGTAAATTAAAGATTAGAGAATGGAAAGATTGAAAAGATTTTGTCATCTCGAATCTTTTGGAAAGATCATGTGGATGAGGTTTTGAGAAGAAGAGATTGCCCTCAATTATAGTGTTTCTAGTGTGAATAACAAATTGAACAAGAAAGTGAACCCTACCTAGTTGTTCATCCACATCAGTTGAGATTCCCAAGCCTGTAAGGATTGATAGCTCATTTCATCTTCTGATACAAAAGACAAGCAATTATACATAATGTCGGGCTTGCCAATCTTTGCAAGCTTGGAATCCCTTTATCTTTTTTGGAACTCGGAAACTAAAGAAGACTAGCTTTTCTTTAGAAAGTGCAATTTGTTATGCATACGTGTATCTATCAATTTTGGAATTCAAATTGAATGAAGGAGTAGAGATATCTGGGTATTGGAACTGGGCAGGTCTAAGCATTTAATATAGTCTTTCATGTTAAATGAGAATTTGAGTTGTTGTATACGCAACAACTCAAACTCACGATTAACAAGCTTCTTATTTAAGGTTTTTTCTTCCAGCCTAATACTCCTCCAATTACATCTTCTGCATTTCCTTTAAATTCATATGCTGCGGCAAACTGAGAAGTCATATTTTCTGGATTGTCTTTAGTGATAAATCCACTCAATGTAAAGGCAATAGGGAATTTATTTCCACTTGAGTCTTCCCATTTTCCCATCCCTTGCAAAGTAATAAGATAGAATTTCTCTCCATGATTCCCTTGTTCAACAAGCTTATACCTACCTTTTAAGTTAATTTTTTTAATTGATCCGCCATTTTGAATCGTAACTCTTTTGATCGTAGCAGTTAATTTTTTAGAATTTGGTACTTCTTCAATTATTAAAGTACTCTTAGTATTTGGTACCTTGTAAGTGCCAGCAATATTTTGGGTAAAAGAATCTACAGATAGAGCAGAGACCATGAAGATACAAAGTAAAATTGTTGTATTAACTTTTTCATTATCTAAAGTTTTTTGAAGTCGTTGGGGAAAACATCCTATAGATAAATAGGCCTAATAATCACCATTGACGATTAATTAATATTTGAACTAATATACTTTATCTATCACACAAACGAATAGTCGGAAAAAGGATTTGACTTTTTCATAATCTATAGTTTTGATGGAGTATAAACCTACAGGATAAAAGATCGGTCTTACATTATGTGTCAAAAGTATTCAGATATTATGGTTTTTGTTCAAGTATATTTACCCGTTTCATGCAAACGAGTAAATATACCTACAATAGCACTTCAAACAGAGAAGCTTTGAAGATCAAATTGCACGAAACTTTAGCAATTTAGATGTTTAATATTTCTGACGAGTGGTTTTTCGAAATCTAAAAGAAGTAATGATTGGAGTGAATGGAATCGCGTCTGCCGCTTGACTATCAAACTTATAACCTCTTAGCATTGTAAATCTTTATTATGAGTTGAAAATAGAATCCTAAGTTAGTCAGAATAAGCGTCATTCAAGTTTCGATAATCGATCGAATAATTGAATGAAATACTGGATTATATGATATTACTAAAACCGTAAAAATTGATAAAACCCAAGCAATCCAAATTGCAAAAGACTATTTAAATAAGCAAAACACTACACAACCTATAAGCATCGATGCAAGCGAAATCTTAGACATTGAGCCAAAAGAATTTAAAGACTTTTGGTGCTTCAATTCTTATTTCAAAGACATGAACCCCATAAGAGGCGATGGCTTAAAAATAGACACAAGAGTTAACTTTTAGCAAACTGGACTAACTATGACGTATCAAGGAAGGAATAGATTCTTATTCCGTTTAAATCTTGAATTCCTTTTATGAGACAATGTCAACAATGTCAACATCCAACCAAGCAAACCTCGCACCTCAAACCTCTTAACCCATTCTCCTCAATCTCTCCAATCTCTCCAATCTTTCCAATCGCCTCAATCTCTAAAATCTCTAATACGCCTTCGCAAATAAGACCCTTCGCTTACTTGGCTTTCCACTATAAACACACACTCCATCTTCTTCCGGCGCATCTACTGGAATACATCGAATAGAAGCTTTGGTCTCCGATTTTATCTTTTCCTCCGTTTCCTCAGTACCATCCCAATGCGCATATATGAACCCTTGATTTTCTTCAAGCACCTTTTTGAATTCATCAAAGGTATCGACATTAGTAGTGCGATCAGTTCTGAATTGTTTTGCTCTTTCTAACAGATTATTTTGGATGATTTCCATTAATCCGTATACGTGATCGACACACCCTTCAAGTGCAATACTCTCTTTTTCTTTTGTATCTCTTCTCGCGATTTCCACCAATCCCTTTTCCAAATCTCTTTTGCCTATTCCTATACGAACAGGTACGCCCTTCATCTCGTATTCTGCAAACTTAAATCCAGGTCGTTTCTTGTCATCAGTATCAACTTTTACCCTTACTCCTTTCGCCTTTAATTCTGCTGCAATTTTATCTGCAACTTCCATAATTTCAGAACTTGGTTTTGGTATAGGTACTATTACTACTTGGATCGGAGCAAGTCTTGGAGGCAATACGAGTCCGTCATCATCAGAATGTGTCATGATGAGAGCTCCAACCAGTCTTGTAGATACACCCCAAGAAGTAGCCCACACATATTCTTCTTTGTTTTCAGAATTCATGTATTTTACATCAAAGGCCTTCGCAAAATTCTGGCCTAAGAAATGGCTGGTGCCTGCTTGCAATGCTTTTCCATCTTGCATCAATGCTTCGATAGTCAATGTATCATCTGCGCCAGCAAATCGCTCCGCTTCTGATTTATGTCCTTTTATGACAGGCATCGCCATATAGTCCTCTGCAAATCTGGTATATACCTCATGCATCTTAGCTGCTTCTTCGATAGCTTCTTGTTTGGTAGAATGCGCAGTATGTCCTTCTTGCCACAAAAACTCTGATGTTCTTAAGAATGGGCGAGTCCTCATTTCCCATCTCATCACATTTACCCATTGGTTTATCAATATTGGCAAATCTCTGTATGATTGGATCCATTTTTTATAAGTGCTCCAAATAATGGCTTCGGATGTAGGTCTGATTATCAACTCTTCTTCCAATTTAGCATTAGGGTCTACTCTTAATTTGCCTGGATTGTCAGGATCATTTTCTAATCTATAATGGGTCACCACAGCACACTCTTTGGCAAATCCTTCTGCATTTTTCTCTTCAGCTTCGAATAGACTTTTTGGTACCAATAATGGAAAATAAGCATTCTGATGTCCTGTATCCTTAAACATTTGATCTAAAACCGCCTTCATATTCTCCCAAATCGCAAACCCATAAGGCTTGATCACCATACATCCTCTCACTGCACTATTTTCAGCCAACTCCGCTTTTCGTACGATATCATTGTACCATTTCGAATAATCCTCTGCTCTATTTGTTATTTCCTTTGCCATTTATTTTGTTTAATCCTGTTTTGTTAAAATTTTAATAATGATTCTCAAATCGAAACTTTGTCCATATACATTACGTCATATGTTATGAAAGCTGTCAATTAGAATGCTAATACAAGGTTTTCACGATTCATTTGAATCTTTTAATTGAATATTAACAGATAAATAAGCACAAAAGTAATAAATTAGCAACTGTAGCTTAGTAAGAGAATCGGATTAATTAAAAAGTAAAATCCTAAACGATGAGATTTATAAACATGAAATCAATTTTTAGCCTTGTGGCTTTCTCCTTCCTTTCGATGGTAACCACTGCTCAATTTGATGATTTATATTATGATCCTAGTGATGATAATTCAACCTATGATTCAGATTACACTGATACAGAAGATACGTATGTGTATGATGAGGTAGAAGATTATGACTCTGATTATGATTCAGATGAAGATGATGACTACTATGATGATTATTCATATACAAGAAGAATAAACAGATTCAGAAGAAATTCTTGTGCATCATCAAATTATTACTCATCCGTTTTTTATAATGATCCATTTTATAATGATCCATTTTTCAATCCTTATGTAGGCGGAGGTAACACTATAATTCGTGTGAGCTTCGGTATAAACAGATGGAATCGATGGAATAATTATAATAGATGGAACAGATGGGATAACTATAACAGCTGGAATTCATGGGGTAATAATTCATGGAACAATCCTTATTGTGGACCTTCTTACGGATATGGATACGCAAATACAGGATACTATGGCGGATATGGAAATAATTATTATGGTAATATTGGTTACGGCAACAACGGTTATGGAAACAATAACTACGGTAATAATAATGTCAATGTAACCAATAATCCAAATGGTACTCATTATGGATCAAGAAGAAATGGCTCTGTAGGTTCTTCTACAAATGGCAGAACAAAGACGCCTAGACTTACTTCGCCAAATAGAGATCCTGAATCAGGAGCAATATCATCATCTTCACCAGCTTCACCAAGAACAGATGGTGTAAGAACTAGAAAAGGTGATGGTCAAACAAATCTGACTATAGATGGAAACACCAAATCGGATAAATCGGCGACCACAACATCTAGAAGAAGAAGTAATGGCGAGACTATATATTCTGGAAGAAAAAGATCTAGCAGAAGTTCAAACAGTGCTAATACTAGTGATAGAAGATCTAAACAAGACGTAAGTCGAAGAAATAATTCTAGTAAAAGAAGCAATAATTCAGCAACTTCTAGAAGAAATACATCAAGAAATAATTCTAGTATGTCTACCAATCGATCTTCAAACAGGTCATCTACTCGACCTTCTACTAGATCGTCAAATAGATCTTCTTCAACAAGAAGTTCATCACGAAGCTCTTCAAAGAAGTCATCTGGTAGCAGATCAAGCTCAAGCAGATCTACTAAGAAGAGAGGTGGTAAATAGAAAACACTACTGACAACAAAATACACTTGGGGCGGATAAAGACATTTATTCTCCCCATTTTTATAAAGTAATTTTAAATTACTTCCCAATCCAAATTTGGAGTGTTTTACCAATCCCTTTCTCCAAGTTAATAAATTTAAAAATAAAACGAGATGAGATATTTTACATATATAATTGCAACCCTTCTGAGTATAAACATTGCTTTTGCTCAAGGCATTGGCGACGCTGTCAGACTTTCAAGTTACGATCCGATAGGGACCGCCAGAACAGTGGGAGTTGGAAGTGCCTTCGGATCTATGGGAGGAGACTTTTCAGTAATCGGAATCAATCCTGCAGGAATTGCAGAATATAGAGTTGGGGAATTAAACATTACTCCATCCATCAGTACAACAAACACAAATTCATTTTTTGTAGATGACAAACAAAACACAAAAAAATCAAGGAGCAATTTTTTACTTGACAATATTGGGTTTGTAGGGTCTAATAGCCCAAAAGGTTCAAAATGGCAAACATCAAATTGGGCAGTAGGTTTCAGTAAACTTGTCAACTTTAGTAGAAATATAAATGTTGTCGGTTCTACAGAAGGAAGCATTACAGAACGATTCGTAGAGAGGGCCAATGGAAAAACACTCGATGAATTAGATGGTTTCGAAGCAGGTCCCGCTTATGATGCAGGAGCCATTTTTGAAGATGGAAGTGGAAATTATGTTACTGACTATTTTGAAGATGACATAGTAGATAAAGAACAATTTATAGATCAGAAAGGATCGCTTAACGAATTGTCTATTGCCTGGGCCGGAAACTATGACAATCAATTGAATATTGGCATCAGTGCTGGAATACCTTTCGTATCATTCAGAGAGACCAAAACCTATAAAGAAGGCATAACAGAAGGTGATTTTAGCAATCAATTGGAATATGTCGAAAGTCTAAACACTACAGGAGCTGGATTTAATTTGAAGTTTGGGGTTCAGTATAAAGCCATGAGGCAATTAAGAGTAGGAGCTGCTATCCATTCTCCAACTTGGTATACATTAAACGATGATTATTCTTCATTGATAAATTACGAATATACATCTACGGAAGAAAGCTACACTGGTCAAGGTCAATCACCAGATGGCTCTTTCAAATACAAGTTGACTACTCCTTGGAAGGCTGTAGGAAGCATCGGTTCGATATATAAAATTGGTGAAATAAAAGGATTCGCAAATATCGACATCGAGTTTTTGGACTATACGAATAATGAATTTGATTTTACTTCACATAGCGATGACCCATCAGAAGTTTCTTTCACTCAAGAAGTAAATGGAGACATAGACAATCAATTGGGATCAGCGACCAATATCAGAATAGGAACTGAGATTGCTTATTCAAGTGTTCGATTCAGACTTGGATATTCTGTAAGCACATCTCCATACATTAATGATACAAAGAAATATACCGCTTTCTCAACAGGCGTTGGATTTAGAGCAGACAAGTTTTTCCTCGATTTTGGATATAGAAGAAAAAGCGTTCAGGAAGGTTACAATCCATATGTGGTTTTGGACCAAGAAGATAGAGATCCGTTGGCGAATATCGAGACCGATTACGGTAGATTGGTAGCGACGATTGGATTTAAATTTTAATTGCAGAAAGATCTGATCGCTAAAAGCGATCGGATCTTTTCTCTCGCGATCAGATCTTTTATTCGTTTTTACAACAACGATTGCAATTTCATTGCTAAACCCATATCGCCCTTAATCTTAACCTTTCCTCCCATTACGGCCATCATTGGATTCAAATCACCACTTTTTAGCTTTAACAATGTTTCTTTGCTTGTAATAATGGTGGTATCAGCCTCACCGTCTTCAGTGCTTACTACGTTTTTGTCACCTGTGCCGTCAATAAACAATACATCATCATCTAGTACAAACTTAAGTTTTGCTCCAAGAGGAGATACATTTTCAGCTTGTGTTCTAATCTGTTCTACGATAATATCAAATGTCATTTTAGTATTTTTTGTGTTGTTTTAAATAGTATTTTTATTGTGAATTCCTTGCCAAACTATGTTTCTCATTTATGCAAATATTTCACTTCCTTCTGTCGCAATAGTCAACTCTTCATCATTCAAAATGGTTTCTAAAGTAGCTCTTGCGTGTGGTAATTCATATTTATAATAGAACTTCATCGTATGAATTTTATTTTCATAAAATTGAGACGTATAAGAAGTGTCTCCAGTCACTAGTGCATGTTTTGCTTGGTTAGCCATTTTTAACCATTGGTATGCAATCACAATATTTGAAGTCATCTTCATGAAAGCAGTAGCATCTGCAAGGAATGATTCATAGTCTCCTTTCATAGCCATCGGAAGCAGATATTCTAATGCACGCTGAACATACCCCACAGATTTCAACAGTTTATCTGCGTAGGGTTTGAGATCTTCGTGATTATTTGCTTCAGCAGTAACCTCATTTATTTTCTCAAGCAATAATTGCAAGGCGGCACCATTTTGCGATGTCACCTTCCTACCTAGTAAATCCAAAGACTGAATACCCGTAGTACCTTCGTACAATGACATGATTCTAATGTCACGATAATACTGCTGTAATGGAAAATCCATACAAAATCCATAACCTCCAAAAATTTGCAAGCCATTATTAATTGCCTCCTGTCCTTTTTCAGAAGGATAAGTTTTTGCAATCGGAGTAAGGAATTCTAAGAGCATAAGATGATTGGCAGCTACGTCTCCTTCTTCCACATGGGCTAAATCTACCATTTTGGCTGTATCAAGCAATAAGCTTAACGATGCTTCATTAATAGCTTTTTGCAGTAAAAGCATTCTTCTGACATCAGGATGATTTATAATCATAGTCTGCCCTGAGTTGGGATCTTTTTTACCTGAGTTCTGAATCTTTCTCCCTTGAGGTCTTTCTTTTGCATATTTTAATGAAGCATAATAGGCTGCTGTTGCCGTAGAAGCTGCTGTCATCCCTACATCGATTCGAGCACCATTCATCATTTGGAACATTTGTTTAAGTCCCTTGTTCTCAACCCCAATCAAATGTCCGAAACAATTATTATTCTCTCCAAATACTAAATGTACTGTCGAATACCCTCGTTGTCCCATTTTCTGAAAATCTCCAGCTGTAAAGACATCATTATACACATCTTCACCAGAATCATCCGAACGATATTTAGGCACTGCAAAAAGTGATATTCCTTTTGTTCCGGCTGGAGCACCATCAATTCGAGCTAAAACCAAATGCACAAAATTATCTACCGCTTCATGATCACCTCCTGAAATGAAGATCTTTTGTCCTGAGATTTGAAAAGATCCATCTTCTTGTGGAGTAGCAGAAGTCGTAATATCAGATAGAGAAGATCCCGCTTGTTGTTCAGTAAGGCACATTGTTCCTCCCCACTTCCCGCCGATCATATTGGGAATATATTTGTCTTTCAATTCCTGAGTTCCAAAGGTCCTAATGAGGTCTGCAGCACCCGTAGTTAAACCCATATAACCAGGAATGTGATTATTTGCAGATTGAAAAATATGATTAAGTGCATTGACAACCAAGTGAGGCATCTGGCTTCCTCCATCGTCATAATCGAATGAAGAACCTAGCCATCCATCCCTACCAGCTGTAGTAATGATCTTTTTTAGATTTGGATGAGAGGTAACTTTACCATCTTTATAAGTACATGGATTTTCATCCATCTCCCGATATATTGGATAAAACTCCTGGTCTGCCCAAGTCTTTGCTGTGTCCAATAGAATATTTATCGCTTCTTCATCATAGTCAGCAAAACGCTCATATTGAAAAAGGTCTTTTACTTTATGTACATCGTTCAACAACCATTTTAAGGTGTCAACACTCATATATTTTGCCATGTGTATTGGATTTATTTCAGGAATTTCAAAAATTAAACTCTAAGTTAAATTTTTTATTTTAGACAGGAAATAAAAAGTGTTAATTCCATATGCTTTTTGAAGATTAGAAGACTTTTTTCCTTGTGTATTTTTAGTGAACTCTTTGAGCACTTTGTGGTTAATAAATGACCAAGAGATTAATTTTGCGTCGCTTATTTATTTAACCACAATGTTCACTATGGTACCACAAAAATTTCACAAAGTTAGATTTCTCCAATCTCCGTGAATCTCAATGATTTCTCAGCGTATCTCCGTATGACTGACTGATCATCGCAGATGTGCTAGTGATAACTAGCAAAGGAAGGAACGCGTTAGCGGCCGGTAGGTTTGACTTACTTAGGAATGATACATTAATAAAGTTCTCTTTTATACGCAGGTATTCTATTTTTCAACAAGGCAAAAAACCTGCCTACCGGCAGGCAGGCGTAGACAATGCACAGCATTGGCGAGGCTTTTTAACGCTGTAGAAAAATAAAATAACAAGTAGAAAATGTTACTTTATTATTGAATCATTCCTTAGTTTAGAATTCTACTTCACTCTCCAGTAAACCCCAAACCTCGAAACCTATTTCCCCTAATCTCTCTAATCTTTTCAATTTCTAATCTTTCCAATCTCTAATGTCCATCATCATCACCCACAGCATTCATATGCTCTTCCCCTATAAGCTTAGTAGCAAACTTCCCAATCGTCAATCCTTGAACCAAAATTGAGAAAACCACAACGATATAAGTAATTATCAAAAATAGATCCCGGCTCAATTCTACAGGAAGACTCAGTGCCAATGCTATAGAAATACCTCCTCTAAGACCTCCCCATGTCATTATCCAATCCGTATGAGGTACGAATTCTAATTTTTTGCTGAACAGTTTTACTGGGATAAAAAGTGAAATATACCTTGCCGCTAAAACCAAGACAATACAAATCAACCCTGCCATGACAAATTTTCCATTAAAAGTCAATATCAACATTTCCAAACCTATCAAAACAAAGAGTATTGCATTCAACAACATATCAATCAGCTCCCAAAATTTGTCTACATATTGTTCTGTAATTTCTGACATTGATGTACCTCGAACTGTGTCATTTCCGACAACCAATCCAGCTACTACCATCGCTAAAGGTGCAGACAGATGCAAGTAATGCGCTAATGAATATCCACCCATCACACAAGCTAAGGTGATCATCACCTCGATATCATAATCATCTATTGATCGTAGTAATAAAAAAGTACCATAACCCAACAGACCACCCATCACAATACCTCCAAGCACCTCTTGGCCAAATAATTTTGCTATATCAAAAGCATCTCCACCACCATGAGCGCCTCCTTGAGCAACACCCAAAATGGTCAAAAACACAACAACTCCTACTCCATCATTAAATAAGGATTCTCCAACTATTTTTGTTTCTAGTTTTTTAGGTACGCCAGCCTGTTTCAAAATCCCCAAAACCGCTATTGGATCAGTAGGTGAAATCAATGCTCCAAAAAGCAAACAGTGAATAAAAGGAACACCCATTCCCATAAATTGCAACAGATAAAAAACAAAACCTCCAGTTATAAAAGTCGAAGCGACTACCCCCAAGGTACTGAATATCAAAATCGGCCATCGCTGTACCTTGAGTTGATCAAAGTTGGTATGCATAGCTCCCGCGAATAGCAAGAACCCAAGTAAGATGTCTAACAGGACATGATCAAATTCGATTTGTCCTACCATGTTTTCAGCCGCTACATACAAAGAATCATTTACAAGGCTCGTTGCAAATAAGATCATTGTGAATACTATGGCGATGAGCATGAGACCTATTGTATTGGGTAGTTTCAGAAATCGGACGTTGATGTATCCGAAGAGAGCAGAAAGTGCTATTACAATAGATGATATTGTGAATAAGTCCATGGTTGGTTTGTTTTATTGTTGGAAGTAAAGGTAGTTAGGATTTTTGGTTTTAATCTAGGTAATCATTTTGAAAATTCTTGAACTTTCTGGCATTGTATTATACTTAGCTGGAGGACATTCTACTGTTATTAGTACAAATGTATTTTCAGGTTTCATCAAAAAGTAGGGATAGAAAATTAGACACGATACTATTTGGAAATAGGTATGGAGCGATTTTTTAAACCACTTCAATACCAAATTATTCTTCCCTACATAAATAAACAATCTATATTCAGGTCATGGTCAACAACAGCGGTGCTATATTTATTAGACTTAACTCCATGTGTGGTGACCATCGTTATATATATACCCTTCCTTCCAGCTTTATCTACCTTAAACTCTCGTTTTTTAGTCTCTAGATTTTTCATATAAGTTGCATCTACGGTATATTCATCATTGTAGAACTTCATTTCACATAGGTTGACCCAATTATCATCCCGATCAATTACCATATCCACTTGAGCTTTAGGATTGCTCCATGTGTAATTTTTAGAGGCTATCCCTTCTATCTTTAATGCCCTTTTGATCTCTGTACTATGCTTTAAGCATATTGTCTCAAAGGCATAACCACACCAGGTTTTATACTCTTGTTTTTGATATAATTGTTGCCAAATATTGCCTTTAAATGGCTTCATGAATTGCAGATAAAACAAGCAATACTCATCATAGATTCGATAAAGAGTTTCTTTCGCCTTTCCAATATAAGAATGATATTTCAACACGAATCCAGATATCTCTAATTCTGCTAATGATTGAGAAAACCGACCACTGGTTTCTACACCACACTTAACTAATAGGTTATTTCGTGTTAAACCCTTTTTCTTCCCCTCTGCCAATACATCAATAATTCTTTTGTGAAACGATGAAGAATCAAAAAGAGATTCAAAGACATCATCGAATTCATTTTCAAGGTACGCTCCAGGTTGAAAACATAATCTATCGATTGTACTTACTGCTGATTCTCCCTTCTGCACTTGTTCAAGGTACTCTGGTATCCCACCCAAGGACATGTATATTTTGAGCAACTCATACTCCAATATTGGATTATTTTTGTGCTCAAAAAAATCTCTCACCTCTCCTAAATTGAAAGGCTTTAAGTTTACTTTCTGTGTTATTCGTTTACTTAATCCTTTGTGGTTTTTGATAATCTTTTTCACCATGTAGGAAGCTGCAGACCCACATACTACTACGACTAAGTCAGTCCGTGCGGCACAGAAGTCATTCCAGAAATTTTCAAAAGCTGCCAGGAAGCCCGACTTTTTGGTTGCAATCCACGGAAATTCATCAATAAATATCACCTTCTTGGTTTTTCTTTTTCGCAAGCTTGTGATGTATTCCTTTAGAAGTATAAAGCTATCTATCCAATCTTTTGGTTCATTATCTTTAAATTTATTTGTGGCTTCATTGAGTTTCGTCATGAAGTTTTTTATTTGTACAGCTCTGTTACCTTCACTATAGCCTGTCATGCTAAAAACCATTTCCTGCTCATAAAACTCCCTTATCAAGAAGGTCTTTCCAATCCTTCTTCGACCATATACTGCTATCAGCTCTGATCTGGAACTAGCTAAGGCATTGGTTAAAACCTCCTTCTCTTTTAGCCTTCCGATTATTGTTCTTGCCATATGTATATAATTTATAGATGTTCCAAATATAGGTATATTTTTATTGTTTGGAACACATATGATGTCTTTATTGTTGACTAATGTTAATTATAAGTGTTCCAAAATATGTGATAATGTCTTTTTTTGGAACACTTATCATGATAGTGTCAAGTATAGTAAACTTGAACTGTGCTAAGAGTAATCATAAAATCTAGTACACAATGAACTACCCCGATGCAAGCATATCAGGTATCACAACTAAAATAGTACTAATTATACATAAGATTTCAAACTGTATCGAATAATGATCATTTCATGTATCGATCAAAAAATCTACAAGGAAAATTAATGGTAAAAGGGGCTTTAATTTTCGAAGAGAATTTAGATGTGTCAGAATTGCAATCTGATATTTACATTTTGGAATTACATGCAAAATGACAGGATTTAATTTTGTAAATTGGTAATTGAGAAAGAGAGGGTTGTGCTTTTAGAACCTTTATGGTAGTCTTACAGGCTACGTTTTATTTTAATTATTTGCTTGGGACTTTATCCCAAGCTTTAATATTTTTGCCTTACAGGCAATATCACTACTTGTCATTCTGTGCGGAGATTCATCGGAGTCGAAGAACAAGTTGATTACAATGCTATTTATTTCGACCTTGTGGAGAAATCTTCCATTTCTATGCTTCAACTTTACTCATAATTACAATGTCTATAATCTAATTGCGCTAAATTACATTAGAGATGAAATTTTGTTATAATTGTCTAAAATTTCCTGTAATCATCTCCCAAAATTGCATTGATCAAAGACTATAAACTTTCATTAGGAATCATGAATTTTAGCCTTCTATATTTAATGATTGTTGTTTCTGGATCAATCATGGGTAATGTCATTCCATAGTATAGAACCTTAATCTCAAATGCATTTCTTTCAGAACAATAATTCAACTCTGATATTAAGAAAACTTCGAGATCATCAAAAAAATATTCATTCGTTTCAATGACAACTTCTTCGCCATTCTCAGGTCCAAAGCAATGAATAACAACAGAAGTGTCAGATGCTGTCATCGATTCTTTAATAGAAGCTAAATCTATCTCTTCGAAATGTTGATCAAGTAAAACAGATGTTTTACTTCCATTAAAAATATTGCAAAGATGATCTCTAATTATTGGTAAACTATCTAGGTTGAAATACGATTTTACTAAAAATGAATATTCCCTATTCTCAAAAATTTCACTTGGTGTTAACGTAAACAATTGTCTTTCTTTTCTATCTTTTTCTCTCCAATGACTCACATCAAAAATAGGATCAATAGATCTTTGTTTTGCAATTAATTTATCATTTTGAATCGAAAAATCTACATCAAAAGATATTCCAACGATATCATAAAAAAAAACATTTTTTTTATAAAGTCTCCTTTTTTCTGTGGACTCATAAGGTGCTTTATAAACAATTGAATCTTCATAGACTAAAGCATCTATCCCCGTTTCCTTTATACTTTTAGAAACGAAAGCACGTTCAAATGTTTTAAACAAATTTTTACCAATCGGCTTACTTAACGTTTGGATGGTATTGGATTGAGATTTATCTTTTGATAAATCAAGATAAATCTGGACTTGCGCATTTAAATAAAATGGTACCACCAAAAATAAAGAAAGAAATGCTTTCATAAATTCATTGATTTATGATATCTAACTACTTTTTATACATAATTCTTGTTCTGAAATCTAAATTTATAACTTCAATTATTCCATTTAAAGTTTAATTTTCAGATCTAAAACTTCCTATAATCCCCTCCTAAAAATGCATTCGCCTCTGATTGATCAAAGGTCAATGTCTCTGAATTCCAATTCAACGTCTGATTCGGGAATCGGCCTGCGATAACTCCTAAAAGAATAGTCTCAGTCAAGCGGCCAGCATACGAAAACGGTGCGGTACATGTATCTTTACCGAGACAAGCATCAACGAACTGATGATAGTGTAGTTTGCTTTCTTCGGCATAGTCTCTGATGGGTGCTCCCATATTAGCCGATTCTTCGATTTTAGCTATTTCACTGCTTATGTCTACATATTTACCATCAACTAATAGTCTCGGAATCTCCATGAAATGAGGTAGAAGTAAACTTCCTTTTTCTCCTACAAACATCGCCCCTTGTTCAGGCAGAGCCTCTCCATCTGGCAATACTAAATCTTCATGAGTGGCAGGTGCACCTTCTCCATCATACCAGATCCATTTGAAATTATCTGTCGTGTATTTCGTGCCTGGAAATTCGTAGGTGACAACATTGTGCTCTGGAAATCCAAATCCATTGGGTTCTCTACATTCATTCTTTATGGTTCGAGGAATATCAAGCTCAAGTGCATAATAAGGGGTGTCAAAAATATGAACCCCCATATCTCCTAAAGTCCCACAACCGTAATCAAGCAATTTTCTCCAATTTCCTGGGTGGTAAACTCCTTCTTTGTATGGTCTTTTTGCTGCTGTGCCTAGCCACAGATTCCAATCCAAATTTTCTGGCACGTCATCAGATCCTTCTGGTACAGGACCGTCATAACCCCAATTTTTAGGTGACCAAGCTCTTACGGTATTTATCTTTCCTATGATTCCTGACTGAATAAGTAAAGTCGCCATTTTATAATCATAAAAAGAATGAACTTGAATACCCATTTGGGTGATGAGCTTTTTCTCTTCAGACATTTTTCGCATCGCCCGAGCTTCTGAGACATGGTGCGTCAATGGCTTTTGGCAATACACCGCCTTATTTATTTCCATAGCTTGCAGCGAAGCAGGTGCATGGGTGTGATCTGGGGTAGATACTACAACTGCGTCAATTTCACTCCCGACTTCTTTGTACATCTTTCTGTAATCTGCGAATATTTTTGCTTCTGGAAAGAGCTTCTGAGCGGCTAACAATGTTCTTGAATCCACATCACAAAGAGCTGTCACTTTAACTGCTGAATGTGAGGCTATCGCCTTGAGATCTTCTAAACCCATTCCACCTACTCCAATATGTGCTGTTCTTAACACCTCTTTAATGGGAGAAGGAGTTGCACATGATGGCAAAATCACTAACCCTGTTGCTGCAATAGCTGAATTTTTTAAAAATGTTCTTCTTTTTATATGCTTCATTCTATTTCCAATTTATTATTAAGGAATGTTACTTTATTATTGAATCATTCCTAAGTGATTTAAAAGTTTTGCTTTTAAGTCAACTCAATTTATAGTTTTTTGATTTTAATATTTTTGAACCACAATGGACTATCGTGATCTTGAAGTCCAATGTAGCCAGTTTTGAATTTTCCATAGTTGGGAAAGTCTTTCCACTTGCCTTCTTTTTTACGCTTCTGCCAGTCTTCTGACCAAGGAACAAATGAAATCACTTTTTTACCATTCAGCCAATACTCAGCATTTTCAGGTGTAAATATTATTCTAGATGTATTCCATTCCCCTGCCGGCTTTACTATTTTATTTTCGACATCGGGTGAATACATAGCATAATCAGCACCCGTTTTTTGCCATTCTTCCAATTTTGCATTGTTTATTTCTTCCCATTTCAAATCATCTAAGAGTTGATATTCAGGGCTCACTTCATACGGTCCTTCAAATCCTTCTTTCAGATGATAAAATATGCCACTATTCCCTCCTTCAGGAATCTTCCATTCTAGCGACAGTTCAAAGTTATCAAACTCTTCTGCTGCATAAATGATGTCTTTACCACCATCAAAATCTTCTTCGCTCTTCGATTCCGTGTCAAAGGTCAATGCACCATCTACTATCACCCATTGAGACGGTAGCTGTTCGCCATTATATGCTCTCCATCCTACAGTACTAGTACCATCAAAAAGAGAAATCCATTCACTTTTGACTTCTTCTTTTTTGACTGTGGTTTCGGCTTCAGGTGTTGGTTTATCTTTACAAGAGATAAAGATGATTATCAGAAAAATTAAACTAAAAGTGTATTTCATTATTGTTAAATTTTACTAGCGTGCTTAAAGATTAAAGTGATTTAATTTTCAAATTTTTCCATCTCACTTTTATACCACCACCGTCATGAATTTGAAGAGCAATAGATCCTTTTCCAGCACCTATTTTCTCGTCAGTAATGGTAATCATTTCTACACCATTTAGCCAAGTAGTGACTTTGGGTCCTACAGCTCTAATCTTCATTGTATTCCACTCACCCATCTTTAGTGCTGAGTCTTTTGAAGGGTCTGGCTTAATCAACCAACCTCGACCGTAAGATTCATATATTCCTCCTGAATTGTTATTAGGTGGTGCTACTTCTACTTGCCAACCACTTACTTTGGTCCCTTCTACTGTCGATCTGAAGAAGATGCCACTATTGCCATTTGCATCTTGTTTGAAATCTACATACAATTCAAAATCATCATAATGTTTTACTGTTGATAGATATCCATATTCTGCTTTTGGTCCGCTTTCGCAGATCATTTCTCCGTTTTCTACATACCATTTTTCAGATCCATGATTCTGCCAACCATCTAGGTTTTTGCCATTGAATAAGGATTGAAACTCTCCTTGATTCATTTTATTTTGAGTGGAGCAGCTTGTAATAAATGTGAATGTCAAAAGTGCTATTAATAAGGGAAGGTAAGTTTGATTTTTCATACTTGAGAAGTAAGGTATTTAAGTTGATTTGTTTTGAATTCAAAATGAATTGACTAAGTTATTATCTTTTTGCTATATGTTGGTGTGATGTTGACTTTTTTAACCGCAAGGACGATGTATTTCACAATATAGCTTTTTTGATTAATTCATTGATTTATCAATTTCAAACTAGCTTTCGCCTCGCCGGCTGGGCCTTCTATTTTTTCTTGATAAAAAATAGAAGCAAAAAAATCAAGACTGGCTAAGGCAGCCCTGCAATGCCGCTCCCTCCACCCACATACCCAGTCATGGCTTTGCTTCTTTTTATTCAGATTTAACCCCAAACTAAAATGTAAACAAAAGAGAAAAGACAAACCGCAACTCGCAAGGAGCGCAAAGTTTTTTAGGTTGACTAATTGTTAAAATTGATTGTAGAGGAAGGTGAAGGCTCCGAATGTATATAGCAAAACAATAAATACCACAACTACTAAAAAGCGATAGGCATATAGATTGGCATTCTTGATGCTTGAAGCATAACTAGCCGTCAAGTAACCTCCTATTGCAGTACCAATGGATAAAACTGCTCCTATCTTCCAATCTACCAATCCGTTATAATGGAAAATAGCTATTGATAAAATTGTATAAACAAGGATAATTACCATTTTCAAAGCATTGGCTCTAATGATAGTGAAGCCAGAAATCAATACGCCTGCCATGAGAAAGACAATCCCCATTCCCATTTGAATGAATCCTCCATAAAATCCAATGGGGAAGTAGAATAAAATCATTTTCCAAACTGGAATATCTTGCAGATCATTTGTCTCTCTTATCCAGCGTTTGGGTTTGATCAAGATGGAAAGGAATAAGACAACTATAAGGTATTTGAAAATTGCTCGAAAATGTTCGTTGCTCACATTGATGGCTAAGAGGACACCAAAAACTGCACCTACACAAACAGTGATTAATATCCATTTGCTTTTTGAAAGATCTAGTTTTCCATTTTTATGATAACCTAATACTCCTGCTAGACTATTCGCCAATATATTGACTCGATTGGTACCGTTCGCCATATTTGCTGGAAGACCCAAGACATCCATTAATATCGTAAGTGTAATGATCGAACCATAACCTGCAAGTGTATTCATCACCGCTGCTACAAATCCACCAACAATTGCAATTACATAATGGTATAATTCTAATTCCATCAATCTGGAATTTCTTGACAAAGCTCCACTAAAACACCTCCCGCTGATTTCGGATGAACGAAACAGACAAGTTTGTTATCAGCTCCTTTTTTAGGCTCCTCATTTAGTAGCCGAAAACCTTCATTCTCCAACCGAGACATTTCAGATTTTATATCGGTGACAGCGTATGCAATATGATGAATTCCTGGTCCTTTTTTTGCTAAGAATTTACTGATTGGACCATCATCCCCTATGGGTGCCAGCAATTCTATTTTATTGGGACCCTGGCGGAAAAATGAAGTGACTACTTTCTCGGAAGCGACCTCTTCTCTTTTATATGATTTAGTGCCGAGAAGAGATTCATACAATGCTTCTCCCTCTTCAAGAGAATTGACAGCTATACCTATATGTTCTATTTTTTGCATGGAAATTGTTTACATGTGGAATCTTAATGATATGCCCCCAGTATAATAATCTATCCTTTTCCAGGTCACAAAATTATAAGATAATGGAATTCCTGCAACAAGGTTTTTACCGATTCGTGCAGAAAAGAATAATTCTCCACTTAATACTCCAAATACATCTATGTTGTCGACAAAAAATCCGCCTCCGACTATTGTTTCTACCGATAGACCTCCACTATTGAAAAGTTTTGTGGTTAGAGCTGTCTTCATCGTCATCGCCTTAGATCCCCTAATTAAAAAGTTGAACTCGTCTTCCAAAGCTGCGTATCCTACTTCCGTCTGCCAACCTAGTGTATTGTTAAATTGAGTTCTAACATTTCCTGAAAAATAAAGTCCGCTCCTATTTTGTAAATTCAACGCTGAAACTCCTACCCCAAATGAGGCGTTTTGTGACATTAGTCCAAACGAAAGAAAGAGAAGGAAAATGGTTAATATTTTTTTCATCGTTATTTAAATTTTGGTTTAAAGTGAATTAAAATATATTAGTGAATAAAACGGATAGCAAATGGAGAGGACACAACGATAGAAGGTCTGATCTCAAATGTAATGTTGTATCTCGTTTCACTTTTTGTTCTTTTCCTTATTAGTATTCCAAATATTAATTCCTGTTAAAAAGATAACTAAAAAACTTCCCCAAAATAAGTTTTTTACATTATAACTCTCTTGCGAAGAATTATATTGACTTATTGTGAGGTAAGATTTATTGTCTTTTCGTAAACCATAAATCATGGGTTGTCCCCTCCATACTAAGATTCTATTTATGACAGAATTTCCACTACTTCTAGCAAGTTCATTTGGTCTTGTGTCTATCTCAATATTATCGCCAACATTGATTTCATTTATTACCTGATTAGAATTAATAGCTTTGTATGCACTTCCTCCAATTCTAAATTTATATGGTTTATTACTCAGAGTTATATAAATCAAAGGTTGACTATATCTACCAGGGGTAACTGTTTTTCTAATCGAGCCAACATTGCCTGACACTTGAATCAGTTCTGAGTTAGCTATTGTACTATTTCCATTCGCTTTCCAGATTACATAAGGTATTCCGATACAAACAATACAACTAAGAAGAAAGATCACTAAAATTACTTTAGAATCAGATCTCTTCATTTTTTTCTTACTAATGAGATGCAATATTAACCTAAAGATAATTCCAATGAAATAGGACAGTGATCGCTACCCAATATTTGCGTATGAATCTGGGAGTCCTTAATATTTGATTGAAGTTCTTTGTCCACCAAAAAATAATCGATCCGCCACCCCACATTTCTAGCACGAGCTCCAAATCGAACGCTCCAAAATGAATATTCTACTTTCTCTGGATATAATTCCCTGTAAGCATCAACAAATCCTTTCTTCATTATAGCGGTAATCCCATCTATTTCGACTTGGGTATATCCGCTTGTTTTATTATAATTTGGTTTTGGTCGCGCAAGGTCAATCGCCTGATGTGCTACATTAAAATCTCCAGTAACTACAACTGGTTTTTTCTTTCGCAGTTTTGCCAGATAGCTTCCAAAAGCCTTGTCCCATTCCGCTCTATATTCCAATCTTTTCATTCCAGCACCACTATTTGGCACATAAACATTGACCATATATAGTTCTTCAAATTCTGCACAGATTACTCTTCCCTCATTGTCATGTTCCGCTTTTCCTATTCCTGTAGTCAAAGACAAAGGTTCCTTTTTGCTAAATATTGCCACTCCTGAATATCCCTTTTTCTCTGCCGAGACATAGTTTTTCGTGTACCCTTTCATATCCTTTATTGCTTCCAAGACTTGATCATCTTGTGCTTTAGTTTCTTGAACGCAATAGATGTCTGCTTTTGACTTTTTGACTTCATTTAGGAAGTCTTTTTTTACTGCTGCTCGGATACCGTTTACATTCCAGGATACTATCTTCATTTTTTGTTTTTTAACTATGATCTATTTTTGTAAAAGTAGGGTTTTTATCAATAATTGAATTGATTAAATTTTAATTAGTTATGCTATGCAATTTGTATAAAAAAAATTTACAATTCCAAAATGTATAAATGTCCAATTACTAATTATCATATCTTAATAATATAGTATTGATTTTCAATTTAGTTTTCCCTTATCAGGGAGATTTTACTTTTTGCATTGCCAAAAAAGTAAAGCAAAAAGTCTAGGCGGCTCTAATGCAGCACTCATAGCTGCTCCCTCATCCCACAATAGCCGCCATGGCTAGGCTTCCTAAATATGTTCCCTTGGCAAGTACGATTTGTATGAAAATAGACTGTCTTTAACTTAAGTATATTAGTAAAAGTCAGCTCTAATTCTGTCCAAATATTCGGCATTTACAATTTTAGTTATTATTTGATTAAATAGCGTTAAAAACATGTAAGTGTTTGAGCAAAACAATCGCTTCTCTAAAAAATATAATTCCTTCAATTCACTAAATTTAGTTAACAGGATAAACTGTGGGCGAGTTTTTACATGTTTAGCAATTTGATCAAATAATAAAGTTAAGAAATTGTACAAGCCTTGATTTCTTTGGTTCGTTTCTGCATCAAGGCAGAAATGAACGTCCGTCGTGGCGAACGACCATATAGTTTAAAAATCAAATTATAGATTTACACAAAATTCGTAATAAACAGATACCAAGTATATTCATAATAATTACAAAAATGAATATTACTTTGCTCCATAAATAAAAAGTGACAACCTTTAGCATGTCAAGTCATAACTACGAAGTAGTTCAAAAACTTAAATTAATAAAATGAAAAAATTAATAATACCAATAATAGCATTTGCAATCCTAACCTTCTCATCATGCTCAATCATGAAAGATTTAGGTCTAAAACCTTCCAACTTAGAAACAGTCCTAGCATTAAAAAACATTTTAGACAGCTCCACCTTCAAAGCTTTAAAGACACTTAAAAATGTAAACGATGACGGCATCACAGGCGCACTCCCAAAAGAAATCGGAACTGTTTTGAGAACATTAAGAACAGTCGGTTACGGAGACGAAGTAGATCAAGTAACAAAATCAATAGGCAATGTCTCTAAACTTATGCTTACTGAGAGTGAAGGGATTGTAAGTGATGCAATCAAAGAATTAAAGTTTACAGATGCTGTTGCCGTCGTATTAGGTGGTGAAGATGCAGCGACGAGCGTGCTCAAAAGAGCAATGTATGACACTGTAAAGAAAAGATACAGTTCAAGCATCGAGCAAGAACTTGGCAAAACAGATGCACTTAAATATTGGCCAATTGCAACAAGTGCTTATAATATTTTTGCTAAAGATAAGGTGAATAATTCTTTATCGGATTTTTTAGCTGAACGATCAGTTGATGCCGTTTTTCTGGCTATGGGAAAACAAGAGGCAAGTATTCGGACAGATTATAAAAGTTTAGGGAATAGTGTGGTGACGAAGGTGTTTGATTATTATACTAAAAAGCAGAAGTAGTAGGTATCGTTTATAACATTTGGGTTTCGCTAAATCTCAATTCTACTTTAAAAAGCTAAAAGCGCATAATTCTCCATCGCGAATAGGATAAATTTGCATAATTGAAAATATTGTTATATATTTGTACCTACAACTAATGTACTTGTTATGAATAGTTATTTTGAAGCAATTTATGAAATAATAAGAACAGGCCATTGGATTACTGATTCAATAACAAAAGAGTTAAAAGAATATGGTATTTATGAGCCTCAGTATAATGTGTTGAGAATACTACGTGGCGCTAAAGGAAAACCAATCTCTGTAAATTCGATATTAGAAAACATGGTGCAGCGTTCAAGCAACGTAACTCGCATAGTAGATAAACTAGAAATTAAAGGGTTGGTAGAGCGAACATTATCTACAGAGGATAGAAGAAAAATGGATATTGTAATAACAAATGATGGCATCCAATTATTGAAAAAACTGGATAAAAAAGTAGCGGATTTCCACAAACCAATGATGAATAAATTGAGTGTTGATGAATCGGTAACACTAAAACAATTAATTAGAAAACTTAAAGGATAAAAATGAAAAAAATAATAGCCCTCGGTGGAAGTAATAGTGCAAAATCAATCAATAAGGCACTGGCAACTTATGTTGCTAATCAAGTTGAAAATGCAGAAACAATAGTTGCAGATTTAAATGATTTCAATTTGCCACTCTACGGAATTGACTTAGAGACAGAAAAGGGAATTCCAGATGACGCTAATAGATTAAATCAATTGATAGAATCAGCAGATGGATTAGTTATTTCTTTAGCAGAACATAATGGTTCATATTCAACAGCATTTAAAAACGCTTATGATTGGTTGTCAAGAATTAATCAAAAAGTGTGGAAAAACAAACCAATGCTTTTAATGGCAACTTCACCGGGAGCAAGAGGTGGAGCAACTGTCCTTCAAACAGCTAAAGCAGGATTTCCATATTTAGGAGGAAACATAATATCTGATTTTTCTTTGCCATCATTCTACGATAATTTTTCTGAAAAAGGATTAAAGAATGAAGAGCTAAATGCAGCATTAAATGAAAAAATAAAATTATTTCAAGAGGCAATTTAAAATGAAGATGGTATGATGAGAGGTTTAGAACAAATAAAAAACACAAGCTAAAAGAGGGTATTTCTTTAATTATTAACATGTACCTACAAATATTGTATAAGTTATGAATAAAACAATAAAATCGATTAACGGTAATAAAAACATAGATGGGTTAATCCCTGGGGTAAGAGGGCAACGTGCTTTTCCTACAAATGATTTCAGAGCATCGGACCCATTTTTACTGTTAGACCATATTGGTCCAGAAGAAGTAGGTAAAGATTTTTTTCTTGACGGAAAAGGTCACGACCACCCACATAGAGGTTTTGAAACCATCACCTTTATGTTTGAAGGCAAAATGGAACACAAAGATTCTCTTGGTAATAAAGCAACTTTAAATTCGGGATCTGTTCAGAGCATGAATGCAGGATCTGGGATTATCCACGGAGGTGATATGACTTCAGATCAAGAGACAGAACGATTTCACGAAATGCAATTGTGGATAAATAACCCTACCTCTGAAAAAATGTCACGACCAAATATTCAAAATATTTCCAATTCAGCTATTCCAAATATAGTTGAAGGAAATCTGAATTTAAGAGTCATTTCTGGAACATTAAACGGATTGAAAAGCAAGTTAAACACAAAAGCAGAAACACAAATAGCTCACCTAATTGCCAAAGGTTCTGGAACCATTGAAATAGGAGAATTCACACTTGGAAATAATGTGATGGTATATATATTGGAAGGAAATGCGATGATTGATAATATGGTTGTTCGTGAATTTCAATTGGCCGTCTTCAATCAAGAAGGAAATACAATTCAGATTGAAACAGAAAATCCTGCACAAATATTAGTGCTTTCTGGCAAACCATTGAATGAGCCTATAGTTTTTGGAGGTCCATTTGTAATGAATACCCAGGAAGAAATAAACCAAGCCAATTTAGATTTTCAACTAGGAAGATTTGGATCAATAATTAACTAAAATGAGAACTATAATTTCAGTCGTTATTATTGTGTTTTGCATTCAAAATAATGCTATTACTCAAACTGACAGTTTGCGTATTAATGGAGAAATAGGTGTTAGAGGAAAATGGCAAACAGGAAATTTTGCGCAGTTTGTTATCAACCCTAGCGGAAAAATAATCCTTGAGAAAAAGCGAAACCGCATAGAAATACAGGCAAACTATGAATTCCTTAAAGTAAATCAAGGTAGCCTTATTAATGATTTTTGGACATATGGTATGTATCAGTACAACTCCGATAAAACTATTTTCCCAATGGCAATGTCCCATTATGGTTTTGCTCAAGCATATGCCATAGATCATTCTCTAATTGGTGGTGTGGGAATAGGACTAAATGCAATTAAAAAAAGTACCCATCGACTATTACAGGCAAATATATTTATAGGGTACTTGAATTTGAAGTATGAAAATGCGCCTATTCATAAGGCTGCAAGCATGGGTTCGTATGTACGATTCAAATTTCCAATAAAAAAAGAATTAGTCCATGCTATACTTGACTCACATGCATATGTATCCTTAAACGATAGTGATTATCGCAGTTTTAATAGTAGGGTGGCTTTGCTATTTCAAATTGTAAAAGATTTTGGCGTAAATATTACTTATAGCATGGTATATAACAATAATAATCCGTCGGTAATTAGCAAAACAAATGGAAAATTAGTGTTTGGTCTCAGCTATATATTCAATTAAAATTTAAGCAAAAATGAAGAAATTAAAATTAATGAAATTGTTATTGGGTGGAATTTTCGCTATAGCATTTATAGTGAATGTGAATGCCCAAAAAATAGATAATAATATGAAAACAAATCAAATGAAAGAATCTAAGCAAGGACATTTAAAGGCATTAGACAATTCGAAAAAAAACATATTAGCTCGTGGTTGTGATCCTGTAATGTCTTTAAAATTTTCAAAGATCGTACCCCCACTTATCGGAAATGCAACATATATACCTACTACTGACGATGTAGATTTTGTCGAGAAGTTAAAATCTCGCAAATGGTCAGTCATATACTTTGCTCCGGGTGCTTGTAGATATAGTGCTGCAAAGCGACAAATTCCTGGAGGAAATTTAGATACAGAAGGATGGACATTAGAACAGTACAAAGAACTAATTCGTGAACTTCAAGGTGAGGAAATTCAAATTGTAGAGTCGCTATATGAACAAGGGTCGATCGACTTACTTAAAAGCGCTCTCGAAAAAGCTAGAGAGACAAACTGAACTATAAAGTAAAATAAGTTAAACAAATAAATAATTAAAATTAAGTAAAATGAAAATGACAAAAATGACTAAATCATTGACAGTAGTATTATTCGCAATACTATTTACAATAAGTGCTTTTGCACAAAATCCCGGTGATAATTATATCCCGAAAGATCCAAAATTCGATAATCTTTTGACTTCAGAAAACAGTGTATTATTGGTCATTGATTTTCAAGAAGAAATGATGGGTGTAGTTAAAAATATAGATAGAGATGTATTGATTAATAATACACAGGCTATAATTAAAACGGCACAAGTATTTGGTATGCCTATTATTGAATCTACCATTGGAGTTGGATTAGGTGCAAATAAGTTAACGCTTCCAGAATTAAAAAGCTTAATGCCAGAGGTAAAAAATATCGATCGAATTACGCTGAATGCATGGCAAAATAGAGAGATAATAGATGCTGTCGAAAAAACAGGTCGCAAGAAAATAATCTTAACAGGCTTATGGACTTCCGGTTGTCCTACATATACAGCATTAGATGCTATTAAGGCTGGTTATGAAGTATATATTCTAACCGATGTAATGGGAGATGCCACTACTGATGCGCACAATAGAGCTATTGACAGAATGGTTCAAGCAGGAGCAATTCCGTTTACATGGGAAGGTGCTGGTGCAGAAATATTAAGAGTTTACACCAATCCAAATGCTATGAAATCCGATAAGATAGAAGGTGGATTTGTAGGGATTATGACGGAACATTTTTATCCTTTTGCAGGGAAGTATTAATAAAGTGGTTTAATTCTACTTTAAGACAATTTAACTTTCACCTCGGCACTTGGGCGTTCTATTTTTTTCTATCATACAAGGTAAAATTAACTAACTCTATTATTGTTGGTTAAGTAAGCATCCAAGCAACTACATAGAAAACAGAGCTTACCAATCCTAAGGGCTTGGGAATCTCGGTCATAGAGCTTAAAGGGATTCCCAAGCTTGCAAAGATTAGTGAGCCCAACTTCTTTATAAGTTTCAGAGCGCTCTTACCACTTGCTTGTTACCTACATCGCAAGCATTATAACTAACAACGAAACACAGTAAGAATAACTGTGTTTCGTTTCAATAAGATAAAAGTATGGCAACAGATTTAATCAAAGGCAACACAAATAAAGTATTACTCTCGATGAGTTTGCCGATAAGTATTGGTATGCTATCTACATTTTTATTTCAAGTTGTTGATACCTATTTTGTTGGGCAATTGGGAGCAAGTTCTTTGGCAGCATTAAGTTTTGCTTCTACAATATACTTTTTAGTAGTTGGCCTGTTTATGGGGTTGGCAGTGGGTGTTTCCATTATTATTGGAACTGCAAAAGGAGCAAATGATTACAAAAAAGTAAATCAAACAACTGTTATAGCTATTTTATTAAGTATTCTTTCAGCGATACTACTCGCAGTATTAGGCATTTATTTTGTAGATCCCATTTTTCAATTAATGGGGGCAGATGTTACTACATTACCATTAGTGAAGCAATATATCATTCCTTTGTTTTATGGAATTCCATTATTAACGACTGGACTTATGGCGGGTGGCATTTTGCGGGCAACTGGAAATGTTAGGAATCCAGAAATCATTATGGGTATTGCGGGAATCATAAATCTTGTTTTAGATTATGGATTGATATTTGGAAACTTGGGATTGCCAGAAATGGGAATTGAAGGTGCCGCTTTGGCAACTGTAATTTCTTGGATTTTTGTAATCCTTGGAATGTTCATTTTATTGATAAAAGATAAGCTTCTGCGTATAAATCTAAAAGAGACATTTGGGCGTTTAATAGTAACTGTAAAAGAGATTGGCAGATTTGGGCTACCGACCATCATCACTCAAATTATAGGACCCGTAACTTTAATCTATTTGACTTTTTTATTTGCCAGACAAGCATCAGAAGCTGTAGCTGCCTTTGGAGTTGCAAGTAGAATTCAAACGTTGTTAATGATTGGCATTTTAGGTGTTAGTACGGCAATTACTCCTTTTATTGCTCAAAATTTGGGAGCAAAACAGCATTCAAGAATTGATGAATCTATTGCATTTGGAGGAAGAGCATCAACTTACTTAGGCTTATTTGTGTGTATACTATTATTCCTATTTATTAAACCCATTGCAGGTATATTCAGCGATGATATTTTTGTGGTTAATTATACGGCACAGTATTTCTATATCGTAAGTATATCCTATATTTTTTACGGCCTTTTTATTATCACATCATCAATTTTTAATGGCTTACAATTACCAATGAATTCTTTGAAGATTACCTTGGTGAAATCCATAGCATTTACAATTCCATTAACGATTATCGGTTCTTATTTTGGAGTCACAGGAATCTTTATTGGCATTTCTATTGGTAATATTTTAGCTGGACTGTTAGCGGGTTACGAAATGCGTAAGCAATTTAAAAAAGTAAATTCAGAGTTGGCTAAAGTGAATATTTGGGAGGAATATAAAAATGATTTTAGGCGATTGTTTTCAAGAAAAGTGGGATAGTGATTGTAAACGCTATTGCTACTTGCATTTACCTATAGGCAGTGCCTCAACAATTATGTTATCCGAAAATGAAGGAATTAGGGATAATCATAAGTATATTTCTTTAAATTAATATCATGTAAATGATTGATTGTCAGTATTATGACTCCTGTCTTTTAAACGGTACTTCTGAATTGTAATTCATAAAATACCCAATTTAACAAGGTTTTGTGTTGAAAACGGGGTAATTATGTCTTTTACTAATTGTTGCTCGCCGCAATAGCGTTCATTTTCTGTCTTGAAACAGAAAACGAACCAAAAGAATTCAAGACTTTAATAGCTTCTTAACGGTAATTGAAGCCTAAATTGATTAAACTCATAAAACTCGCTCCTAAGTCTTGATTTTCAAATAATTATTTCAAATAATCATGATATTGTTGGATAATTCGTAATTGCGAAAGCTCAAACACTTATGAGTTCTTAACATCAATTTACACTTCAATTCCCTAAACCTATTAAGGTCGGTTAACCCCTGTTCAATCGATTTATTTCAGCTTTTTTCTAACTTGGCTTACTCCTGAATGCCCCTAATTATTGCCTGTTTGTAAACAATGAATCTGCAATTAAGATCAATAGACCTCTTAATAAATATAAACTTGATCTTATTTAAAACGGCTTCATCAAATCTTGAAAAATTTTGTCATTTTTTGTTCGTTCGTTTCAGGATTGATGACAAGAATAAAATATAAACCAGCAATAAAATATTTGATGTCCAATTCCAGATGGTCTGAATTAATTATCTGGGACTTCATTTGCAATGCTCCATCAGACTTTAATATTAAAATATTATACGTGCCTTTCTGAAATAATTTTATGTTAAGATCAGTATACGTAGGATTTGGATAACATAGGATTTCTTGATCCTTCGCCAATTCATTTATACTACTGATGGTACAATCCTCCACTATTGAGACTTTACCTGAAAGGTTATGACAAGTACCTTTAAGTCTTACATATACGCTGTAAGTCATGGTGTCTAGATCTGTCAATTCTTCAAAATATTCTATTCCGTCAAGAGAAAGTTCATATCGATTACAGTTGCCTGTTTCATCTGAGATACTTATTTTTCCCAACTCATTTTCACATTTGGGTGTGACACTGAAAGAAAATATCTCATCATTTTTAGTCATTAGATTTCCTTGGGCGGTTCTGATATCAAACCTACCATTGTAGACTGGTAGCCCAATATCATAACCAAGACCATTGTTTTGAGGAATGAGGTTTTCCAAAGGTGTTACAATCCTATTTAAAGTGCTATTAGTTCCACCACTGTTAATTCTCTCTATTGCACTAATAATAGAATTGGCAATATACCGGCTTTGCTTACCACCATTCCTAAAGGTGATCGCCGGTTCTGTAGATTGTAATGATCTATATATGGAGGAGTTCTTGATATAGAAATATGATTTGTCTTCTCCCGATGAAGTAAGGCCAGTGATACTGATTGCATTACCAATATCGATATTGCCTATGAAACTATCTGAGATATGAACATTCAGTTTTGAATTCTGAATACTATTGTGATTGAATTCTATTCCTTTAGATAAAGAATTAAAAACTGACGATATCATCCGAAATTCAGTTTGCAAATTTCCAGAATTGGTAATGTTAATTATAGGAGAATTAAGTTTTTCATTGCCGGTAGCTCTGGTTCTGTAAATACTTATAAAGTTATTATGAGGACCCATCTGTAAATTGATATATCTTTCGGATAAATTACACCCGTCAATAATGACCACATTTTTGTTGACAGTTGAGGAAGGGCTACCTATTTTGTCGAGCAACAAAAATGGTTGATCATCTTGTGTTCCTAATATTTCAGTTTTATATGTATCTACAGCATGTTCACTAAAATCTGAATTCCAACCTCCCTGAAACATCACATTAATATTCTTCAAAGCTTCTGGTGTCATCTCATCAGAAAACTCTAAGTCATAAACTCCTTCACTCATTTGAATCAATAATGGCTCATCGTGAGCAGTGACCAATAGTTCATTAAATTCATTTTGACTTACTTGAGTGTTGATGCGAACCCTATTCGGAAGTGATCCATCATGTGGATCCGTGCCCATCTGAAACTCAAAAAGGTTTATAACAGAATCATTATCTTCATCGCAGAAAGCATCACTGGGATCACATTCATCAAGTCCATGAGCGATTTCCCATTCACTTGACATTCCATCCTCATCAAGATCATGTTCATTGAGGAAGTCCTGATAGTAAAATACTGTATTACATTTAGTTTTGTTGCCAACAGCATCTGTTACAGTAACTGAATAATTTCCTCCATTGGCATAGATAAGAGTTGGGCTCACATTTCCATTGTTCCATTCATATGAATAAGGTGGGACTCCACCCTCTACGCGAGAGACCTCAACAGTATTTTCACAAGGATTACTAATACACCATGCGGTCAAAGGTGTTAATAATTCCACTGAACAGGATGATGTAGAACCATCGACATCATTAACCGTAACAGAATAGATTCCACCTCGTAAATCAGATACGCTTGATTCCTCAGTTTGATCAAAGTCATCCCATAAATACTCGGGAGTACCAATATTGTTTTGCACTTCTACATATACTTCTCCATCTCCCTGTGCAAATTTGCTTTCAGGAACGCCCTTACATATCGTTTTCAAGAAGCATTCATTTTCAAGAAATACTTTCTGTTGAAAGTGACTGCAATTATCTGAGGTCCTTATATAGACTATATATTCTCCTGAAGGGAGGTCGTCAAATCTTGGTTCATTTTGATAGTTTAATTTATCCAAAGAAAATTCATACTCTTTGTTGGAAGCTTGCATTTCCAACAAAATACTTCCTTTTCCATCATTGCATCCTGAATCTACTGTCACGACAGACTGAATTAATCCAGCGCTATAAACAAACTGATTTACGCCCAAATCAGGAGCAGGTCCTTGATGAGAAATTCCATTATCAGTAGATATATATTTGAATGGGCTATCGTCTGCTAGAGCATAATGAGGTTTATAAAAGTCACCAAAGACAGGGTCATCGAATAGCCAAACAGAGGAAGAATCTATTTCCCAAGTCCCTGCGGTAGGAGTAATATCATATAATTTAGCTATTGAATTGTCTATTGTTACATCGCCATGTCCATCTTTATTTGACTTTGTTAATCCTACAGACCATCCAGTATCGTAAATAATAGAATTTTCAATTTTAAGGTGGAGTGTATCTCCAAGGTTACTAGGGTCAAGTTCGATCGCCTCATTTACATCAAAACTTGATAATCGTCGAAAATTTGTCAAAGTTGCATTAGAAATGTAGGCATCCATAAATGCATTTGATTGGCCAATTCTTAGTGCCCTGAACGAACATTTGACCATAGTCGTATTAAGTAACCTAAACAAAATGGTGGATTCATTATTGGCAAAAGCTCTTATTTGATGAAACAAACTTCCATAGCTAAAACTGCAATTCTTTACAGAAAGATACATTTTGGATGGCTTTGAGGATTCCACAACTATATTATATCTATTCAATTCAAGACCATCAAAAATTATAGCCTCATCTTCTAAGTTATTCACAGGAATCGAGTCATACGAACTTAATTTAAATAATATGCGCTTTTTCGAGGGACTAAATATTTGGGTAGAATACCGAAATGGATCATAATCCGAAAAATCAGTATTCCATCCACCTTGTAGCATAAACCTGAATCTTGAAGGTAGATCATACGTATTTATCTCTTTTGAATAAATAAGCTCCTAGGTGTCATATTTTCCTTCCGAAAGCCTGATCACAACTGGTTCATTGCCACTACTTTGAATCAGATCATTTAACTCATCTGAAGTTACGGATTTGTCCTTTTCTACTATTTTTGGTGAACCTAAAAAGTGAGGATCAGTATCCAGTTGAAACTCGAACAAATTGATTACCTGGTCTCCATCATTATCACAATAAGCATCCGTAGGATCTGTATTATCCAAACCATTTTTCATTTCCCATTCATCACTCATCCCATCTGAGTCATTATCAATCTGTCCAAAGACAGCGGTTTGTGTAATCCAAATAAAGAGTAAGATGAATGGAAATCTCATGATGTATAGTTTAGTGCGTATGGCTTAAATTTTTCCTCTTACTCACTAATTTAACACTATATATTTAGATTACGGAAAATAAACATCATGATGGTTAATTCTACTTTGAGACATTTCAAAAATTGAAGATATTGAAAATAGGCATGAGCTAAAAATGTATGAGGTTTATGGTATAAGGTTTGCAAGGCTGGATGTTGATATTTAAATTGTTTTGTCAACATGAAGTCTGAACCCTAAACCCATTCTTTATTTTACAAATTCTTCTATAGTAGAAATGGGTAACTTGAAAATATCTAATCTCTCTATACTTTTACTTTTGGAAGTATTGCTCCTATTCTTGCTGTGGCAGAATCTTGTTTTTTTATTCTTAACATTTAGTAAGCCTATATGCTTTTTAATAAAACTCTTGGCTAATTCAATATTAAATAATAATTTTAACTGATTATCAACAAGTTATAATACATTAACTCAAATAGTTTACTTGAGACCTAATATGGGATAAAAGAGAATGTTCCAATAATACATTCATTCATAAACATGAAATCAAAGAATAGTAAAACAATTGAAAATATTAGGATTAAGATTTCATTGGGACAACTCAATGAAGCTTTACAAGAGGCAGATATTATTTTTTCGAAAACAATTTATAGAAACGAGTACATAACTTTACTATCGAGGCATAGTAAATTAAATAAAGATTTAAGAATCGGTGTATTATCATATGGAGGTGAACCTCATAGAGCGAATGAAAATTTAATTACTTATACTTTGTTATTGCTATTAGAAAAGGTTGAATTTGAAAAAATTCAAGAATCGCCAAAAATACGACAGACGAGAATAGGTGTTTTAGAATACATTGCTGCTGGATATATATTGAAAGACACAATTCAAAATCAGCCAGAAGAGATATGGCGACAAAAGCTATTTGCCAAAAATGAAAATATTAATACTAAAGAAGAATCAACTAACCGAGACTTAACTAAAATTGATGCAAAATTAATTTTGAATATCATTAATAAAAAGATAAAAATAGCTGAAGCCAAATACACAAAAATTAATAAAAAGTTTAATTTCATACAGAAGCTACTCTTTTTTGCGACTGGGTACTCTCTTGGAATTAAGCCATTCGACCAAGACTTGACCGAAACTTTAAAAAGAATAGATATTTTAGAAGACGCTTATTCAAAATCGAATGAAAATATAGATACTGATGATCCCGCTTCATTTCAACACGATGAAGATATTTATAATGATTCTGAATACGATGATAATATTGATATATGATAAATGATATAATAAAAGCAATTTTACCCATTCAAAGGATTAAAGATTTCATTGGATACCTTTTATTAATAGTCAAATCTCCAATCAGTGCAACCCAAGAATTATATATTACCAAAAAGCCAAAAGAAAATTATCGCTTTTTGATAACAAGTACCCTTTTTAGTGTTTTACTATTTTCAATTACATTTTCATATCTCGGAGATTTCAATAGAATTTACAAAATAATTGTATTCCTAATTTTTACAATTCCCTATGTTGTAGGTCTAAGATTAATGTATTTCTTTTTTTCAAAAGAAGCAGCACTTACAAGAAGCAAAGTTGAATTTAATTCATTTGCCTCTATTGTCCTTGGAGTAAACATATTAATTACAATATCAGTGCAATGTTTAACGTATAGTTTAGCTTTCATGATATTCACTGAAAATGAAATATTATTTGCATTGCTTTTTCTCTTTTCGGGCTCAATTTTCATTATTCCTTTTTTAGCTTACTACATGGTAATAAACATGAAAAGATTTTGGGCCGTTTCAAAATATCAATCCCTAAAAAATGTAATTATTTCAGGTTTTATTGCATCTATGTTGTCCAGTGTTTTAGTAAATGGTTCGTTTTTTATATTTCGAGACCAGCTTAATGAAAAGATAGAAAATTATGTAGAACAATACATGATTCCAACTCATTGTAAAGAGGCAATAAACTTTAAATTAATAGATACAAAAGTTTACTTTAGTGAATCAAAAAACATGAGCATAATCCTTCCAGTTAACTGGAATGTCTCATTAGACACCTTGATATATTATCCTAACAATTTAAGTGAAGAGATTATTCATTTTGAGGAATTGACAATTCTAGGTTTTCTAAATATTTCAAGAATCCAGATAAGTTCTAATAACCTCCCTCTGGAAGATTATATGCTTTCTAGCATTGAATCTTGTCAAGAAAAGATTTATTCAATATCAGATGAAGTAAATTTTACATATCCAACAAATGCAAATCATCTGAGCAACATGAAAGGACTTGTATCCTCTTTTAATTATAAATTATTTGGAGATATTCAGAAAGGTGAAATTTTAATACTTGATTATGGCACATCATATGTTTCATTTATTATAGAAAGTGAAGAATACTGTTACAACTATACTAAATCAGTGAGAGATAATGTCATATCACAATCTAAATTTTACGAGTAGTAATATGCTTCATGTACACCAAGTTTCACTAAGATTTCATAAAGAAATAAATCATATACTAATGCTATTTTATTTGCGCACTTTGCATAATCCTTCGAGACCTTTGCGGTTAATAAAAAGGCCAGTTGCCTAATTTGTGCTAGGATTGCTTTTCAATACAATGGACACTAAATTACTCTTTCCGAATATTATTATCCTCCCAAATAATCATCTGCCCACTATTCAAAATCAATCCCTCCGGATTAGAATTATCCTCTCTCTCAAATACATCTACATCTTTCAAGATCAAAACCCCATTATTAATAATAGCTCCTCCAGAGTCATTATCGTATGAAAATAAGTTCAAATAATTGAGTCCCGGACTTCCAGTGGCACCTATACTAATGATCGGACCATTATCATTAGTAAAGATGTTAACGACATTGCCGGAACCAGCATCGATGATTATTTCTTTATCCTGTATTGTGAATTTCCATACTTCTATTCTGAAAATCTCACAATAGTAAAGAAGCATATGCAGCCGCTGACAAACGTTTGGTTGAAATTTTATTAATCCATCAGTTCAAATCATATCAAAGTTTTATCGACCTATCTCGCAAATCAAAAAACTCAATTGACTCCATTTTGCTTCAAAGGTTATTGTAAATCATGTTGACATTAAAGCCATTACAAAATCAATACTCTTTTATTAATTCGTGAACCATTCTCAAAAGATATTTGCAAAATGTGAACACCACTTTTTACTTGGGACAAATCCAAAATAGAATTGTTCTTTGAAAAACGTCGAATCAATTGACCGTTTATCGAAACCAATTGTAAAGACTCTATTTTGGAATTCACAGCTGCTATATCTAGATAGAGTTTATCTGTAGCTGGATTTGGGAATATCCTCACACTCTCATTATATTCTTCGTATAAACTAGTCAATATAAACTCAGCTAACGATAGGCATCCATTGGCATCAACTACAGATATAATCTGTACATTATCAGATGTATCGATAGTAATGTTGTACGGTTCTATACCTCCTGTAACACTTACCACATTATCTATAAGGTCGATAATGATAGGTTCTGGCTGTACCACCTCGAATTCAAAGATTTCAGAACACCCTAAATTATCAGTTGCAATCATGTCGTATGTACCTGACAAAAGGGAATCACCATCGATACTATAGATGTAATCAATCTCAAGTCCACCAACTGGTACAAAAAGAGCAGAACCATAATCACCATGGCAAAGTGGTTGTGTAATCTCAATGGAAACATCAATAGGATCAGGTTGTACCACCTCGAATTCAAATGTTTCAAAACATCCTAAATCATCAGTTACAATCATGTCGTATGTACCTGGCAAAAGGGAATCACCATCGATACTATAGATGTAATCAATCCCAGGTCCACCAATAGGTACAAACAGAGCAGATCCATAATCACCATAGCAAAGTGGTTGTGTTACTTCAATATTAATATCGATTTGTTCATTTTCCATGATTAAGATTTCAACTTCACCTAGGCACCCATTAGCATCAGTTACAAACAGACTAATCATTCCACCTTGTGCAACTTCTACAGAATCCGACTCACTCAACAATAGCCCATCTAAGACCCACGAGTATGATGCATAACTTGCATCTGTATATAATGTAGTAGACGAACCATAACAAAGATTTAATTCCCCGACAATGCTTGTGGTAATTTCAGTTATTTCAATCATAATTTTGCTCTCCACAGAACATTCATCTAAGTCTGGGACAAATGAATACTCAAACTGACCAACTTCAGATGCATCTATTTCTTTTGGAAGCCAACCTCCATCTATGCCATTATCTGAAGTAGATGGTAGAAAGCTTACTTCATTGCTTTTGCAATATTGAGTCTCAAAACTAAATTCAGGAGTAAGGAATTCTTCCACCTCAAAACAATCACTTCCATAATATAAAATAATGATATCACTCAATGCTTGCTCTATCTCCATGGCTTTGGCTTCATCATAAGTTTCTGCAGTCACCTGATACCAACCCGCTCCAAAATCAAACTGGCTACCAGAGTAATCCAGAAAATCAGGATTCAGTTCATTCCCAAATGCCACAAACTCATCGTAGTTGGATGGTATTAATTCTCGATACTGATGCAACTTAGATTTTATTGACATTGGCAATGCAAGGTTATTGTCCTCCATTCGCTGCGCTAATGCGTCTTGGTCATTCGGGTGTATTCCCCAAAAATGAAATAGAGGTCTTAGATCCACTCCTGCCGCTTTTGACATTCGGAAGATTCGATCATCTTGCGGTTGATTATTTACTGGGAATGGTGTGCCCATATCTGCAGCATCACTTTCAGATTTCCAAAACATCTCCAATGCTTCCCATCCATATAAATCGACGATGTCTACATAGTGTGCATAACCCCTATGCTGATATCGCACTTCATTCTTAGTGCAACTACAAATATTTCTTGTAGATCCTTCATGAAAAGAATCTGCGACTAATCGAGTCCTAGTTGTATTGTCTTTCGTCGATGTATAATTGTAAGAAGGGCCAAATGATTTCTGAAATGCTTCATCTAAAGAATAATCGAAGCCTTTATTAAGTACTGGCACATATAGAAAATTAACCAATGCTTCTGTCTCTCCTTCAAATTTGGAAATCGCTACCTCATGTCCGAGCTCATGAAAATGTATATCTTGGTCGTATTGAGGTCCTTTCAAAATATTGTGATTTGGGATTCCATTTGTGGCATCATTTGGGTTGTAAGGAGTGTTAGACATTGGGTATCCAGGGTGGTAAGCAGAACCTCTAATGACCACATCAAATTGTAAGTAGTTCTTATGTCTATCTGCTATTCTTGGCCTTCCTAGTAAATCCGAAACGGCATCCATCGACTTATCCCATTCCTCTAATAACGTTTTAGGGTCATCAAATTCATAAATCCAACTGGTAGGAACCTGCATCATAAATTTGTCCGTCTCAAAATCAGTCCATGGCGCAGCATGATTACGTTCCACTTCGAGCCAATCCGACAGAGATGTCTCATGGAAAGTTTTCTTAGAATAAAATGGTGATCTCACCACATTTTTAAGCGTAATATCCAACAGACCTTCGTCCACTCCTAATGGAATCTCCAAATATATACCGCCACCTAAAGGGTGTCCAATTTTCGTGTTCGCGTCATTGACATCATAAGTGATGGAGACTCGATCAAGTCGTTTGTAACTAGCTTTATTTTTCAAATCCCAAAAATGAGCCCCTACTCTTATCTTGACACCCTTGCCTATTAATGATTCTGGCACCATAATTTCTGCAATACTTCCAGGTGCAAGATAACACCCTGTAGGGCGTACCACATTAGGATTTCCAATTGTAGCCCAAGGTTGAGATCCAGTTGTCAATAAATAGGAACACTTCACTGTGGCATTTTCAATGACTTCAGAACTCTCAGGTATATCTACAAATCCAGGAAAATAATGAGCCGTTTGAAATAGTTTTCCTTCTAATAAATTTAGGGCGCCTTGTAAATTCTCTTCGGTGTAGGTATAATCAATAAGGCCTTGATGAACCAATATTATATTCCTGTGTAAGTTCAATCCGTCAGAAGCGTATTGTCTATTGAATCCATTCAGAGTATTGGAAGTAGTAAATAGGGCTCCATATGTTGCTTCAAATAAGTCTAGAAGTTCAAAAGATTTTGATATCAATTCCATATCGGCGGACAATGCTGCCGTATTTTGAACCAGTAGATCATGATTATTGATAAAGTCGTTATCAGTCAAAACTACCTCTCCATTAATATGATCAATCAGGCCATTGATGACATCATTATACACACCCGATAAGCAATTCGTTTTGTTTATGCCAAACTTAAAATCGAATTCACTGTCATCTTTATCATCCAAGACAAAGTTAGTAGAAGAATTATCCCAACTCATTTCCACTTTACCTCCGTTCCATCCATCACCATAACTGTCAATAGCTCTGAAGATATAACAGCCATCAGGGATACAAATTGTATCAACAGTAATTTCATCATTATTTTGACCTGCAAAACTGGCTATTTGCATGTCAGAACTATTATATAATTCCCAACTCATTTCATTGCCATACATCCCTGTAGTAGAGGTAACAGTTATCTCTGTTTCATTGCATTGGCTATATGCTTGTGGAATAAAATACATAGAAAATAAGCACGTGGAAAAGATATATAAAATTCGATATGAAAGCATAGTTTAAATTTAATTTCTTTAGGTAGATTTAAAACTATATAGAAAATTGCAATTGTATTGCAACAAATAAATAATAATAGTAGAAAATATTAGTAAACGTGAGTAAACAAACTGATTTCACGGATAGGCGTGAAGTTGTTTGGCATATTCAGATATAAATATACCTATTGCTTTTAGTACGTTATGTGGTGTTACATCTGAATCAATTACCCCATTTTATCATCTTTTTACGTGAAAACGGGGTATAATTTTCCAACCCTATTTGGTCATTCGCCATGACTGGCTTTCATTTTCTTCTTTGATAAGAAAACGAAACAAAAGAATCAAGCCGCTAAAAAGGCTAGACTGCGAATGCAGCTCCCGCCACCTTCAGTTTAGCGGCAATCCTCCCTCTTTTTTGTTCAGTGGTGGTTGAAGAGTTTTAATTTCTATTGGAAGGACTTACTTCTGAATCCCCCTTTGTTAATTCATTCATTCAAAGCTGAGAAGAAGTCTAAGAATGGTACATTATTCTAATGACTCTATTTTTGTATAGTTAAACCTAAGCAAACTATAAGTGCTGATTTTCACTACAAAGTATACTAAATTTTCACAAAGGTCGCAAAGAAAATATACATCTTACTTTGCGACCTTTACGTACTCCTTCGAGACCTTTTCGGTTAAAATAAGTCCAGCTGCTCGAAGTGTGCTATGATTACTTTTCACCACAATGGACACTAAATTACTCTTTCTTAATATTACTATCTCCCTGAATAAACATCTGCCCACTATTCAAAATCAATCCTTCCGGATTTGGAGTAACCTCACTTTCAAATACATTCACATCTTTCAAGATCAAAATCCCATTATTAATAATAGCACCTCCAGGATCATCTTCACCTGAGAACAAATTCAAATGATTGAGCTCTAGACTTCCAATTGCACCAATATTAAAGATAGGGCCATTATCACTAGAAATGATATTAACTACATTGCCAATACCCGCATCGATGATCAACTCCTTATCGATTAATAAAGTTGACTCTAAAATTATAGAATCTGAAAATATATTAGAGCTTAGAGCTATCACATCGATAGGGTCAGCACATGCGATTTCTTGTTTTAATGAACCATATCCATCAGGATCAATCGAAAACACTTCAGAAGCGCAAGGTGTACAAGTAATATCAACATCCCATCCATCTCCAGTAACGGCTTGATCGCTTCTGAATCTTAGCGTTATGCAACCACTTTCATTTGTAGCTGTAAATGGTCCTGGCTCTGTAGTACCGTAGTAACCACCAGCTGGATATCCTGCTTGTGTTACACCATTTCCACTACTGAAGAGCGGACTATTTATAGAATTGCCATTGTGAACATAAAGTGCATCCCAATTGCTTTCTATATCTATCAAATTAAAAGTAAGTACAATACCCTCTTCAGGTATATCAGGGCAAATGACTACAGTCCTGTCTTCATTGTTTGAATAATCAGAAGATTGGCCACCAGAGTCAAAATGTTCATCTCCACAACTATATTTTTGCACTTCCGCGCTGTCAATTTTTATACAATTATTTTCATCCGTCACAGTGACAGTATAAAATCCTTCTGTAAGATTAATAATCTCAGCAGTCGTTGCTCCTGTCTCCCATAAATAGGTGAAAGCTCCTGTGCCTCCAGAAGGAAATACTTCTATAGATCCATTGTCAGCATTTATATTAGTAGCATCTTCTACTGAAAATGATAAGGCTATTGCCGAAGGCTCTGAAACTATTCCCACCTTTACCAATTGATCTACACCATCAGAGATTGTTACTCTATATATTCCTCCACTGAGGTTAGTTCTATTTTGAGTAGTCGGTCCATCATTCCAGATGTAGGTATAACTGCCACTTCCTCCCTGTGGATTTGTCGTTATTTCTCCATTAGATTCTCCACCGCAAATAATATTAGATTTGGTAAGAGTAGCTTGAAAAATAGTTGCTGGAGGTATGATTTGAACACTATTTGAATGGACATTTGCAGAAAATGTACCGCTACTTACTGCTGCTTCATTGATTGCCAACAATTCTAGATTCGTCGCAGTGAAATCATCGATCCACCAGCCATTGCCCCCCACAGCTTGATCACAATTCATTTGGAATCTTATGAGTACATTTTGTCCAGTATAGTCATCTAGGTCAATTACTGTATTTATAAATCCATTACTATTTCCACTAAAGCCAGGGATAGAATTGAAGATGATATTGTTATAGCCATTATTGGTCATGTTCGGGCCAAGGTCAACCCACTTAGACCCTAGGTCTGTCGAAATAAAGACTTGTCCTCCGTCCCAATTATTTTCTGTATCATATTGATGGTAAAATGCCAATTCTGATCCACTACCAAGTCCAATTTCGGCAGCCAAATCAAGATAGGCAGTACCCACAGTACTATTATCAGGAGCAAACCAGGCGGTAGTATCACTAAATGCTACAGCGGTCTGAGAAGCCCAACTGGTACTTCCTGTAAATGAAGTAGCCCAATTGCCCACACCATTTTCCATATCATCGTAAATATCTGATAAAACATATTCAAGCCCTGTTTTCACTTCAAGCACAATATTAAACGTATCAGCTTCCGTAGCCAATAAACTGAACAATGGCCAACTTATAACTCCTCCTACATCAGTACCTCCACCAGTTGCCGAAACGAAAAATAGCTCTTGAGGTATGGTATCCGTCAAAACTATATCTGTCAAATTTGAATCTGGAAGATTATTTTCGACTATAAGTTGATACATGATCTGATCTGACTCTGTAGCCGTATTTGTAGGAGTCGATTTTTTAATGTTTAATGAACAGGTAGGAGGCATATCAAATGCCTCTGTGCCATCACCTCTACTTCCAGTACTAGCTTGGTTTGCACTAAAACCTAATCCTCTATTGGCAAATGCATTCCATATCAAACAGGAATTTGCACCTCCATTATTCAACATATCAGCTTCAAGAATAGCATCTCGCCCATCTACAAATCCAGGACTACAGGGTTGAAGTTTCATACCTTCCATGACTAACTCCATCGCAATATTATTTCCTCCAGTCCCATTATAGATGTCAGTGTCGAAACCATACTCATCTATAAACGCCCAAGTCATATCCCATAACATCGTACACCATACAGAGCCTACTCCATGCGGTACACTTACCGTTTTAATATTATCATATGTCATTGGATTCACCACAAAATCCGTACTATATGGATATGGTCTAATCCCGTCTCCATCTGGTCCTTCTCCAAAAAGCCAAGTGCCCATTCCTCTCGAATCAAGTCCTGTGTCTCCTGTTTCTATTGTCATGACCATTCCTAGATAATCGGACCATCCTTCCCCCATCTGTTCTTGATTACTTAAACATCCTGATGCAGATGGTCCTCCTGTCAATCTATTCGAAATACCATGTCCATACTCATGTGCTATTACTCCATTGTCATAATCACCATCCCTATCAAAGCCATTCTTTGTGCATAGATACATTTGCATTCTTGGATTCGAGCCATCAGGTGGTGTTCCAAAATTTGCATTACATGTCCCCGAGCCATCTTGAGCTTCACTTCGCACATAATCAGACCCAAATCCATTTGCAGTATAATTCTCTTCTTGAAAATTTCCAGAAGCTTCATCAAATCCATAATTGTACCAGACATCGTGCATAAGATTGGTCCAGTAAAAAGTATTGGTAATGGCTGCTTCTTTATAATCTTCAGGATCTAGATCTACATCGAGTGGAAAGAAAAAATCTAAGGTCGCTCCTCCATCTGCTCTTGCAGAATCTCCTCCTGTAGGAGAATTTGTATTATCATCATCCAGATATGTGTCCGTATTATTTCCTCTTGTGGCAGTGTATGAGTCTTCTCCAATTGTATGCCATCCATTAGGAGACGCAACTGCATTATCCAACCAAGGACTGGTTTCAGAAGACCTTATACCAAAGTTTGGACTTTCTACAGGCCATGCAAATACTTCATACGTGTTAGGTGCAACCGACGAAGATGATCTTACGTTTTCATTTACCTTGTCGTCATAAGAGTTGTCAATAGAATGATCTCTCTCGCAGTTATGGTTTTTGGCATTTGGCGTTCCATGATTACACTCGACAGTCCATTCTATTTCTTTTATGATTTCGCCTGTATTGGCATCCACTAAATAATTTGTATACCAAGCTGTACTTACATTTTCTATAGCCAGTTGCCACACTAATCTCAAGTCAGAATCATTGACATAATAATATTCAAGACTGCTTGGTATATCCCTTAGAGAAACTTTTGGCGCTCTCAGTTTTTGAGCTTTTATGGCTCCTTTTGTAGATTCTATCACCTCAATATCCCCCGAATGATCCAAGCCCTTCATTTCTATTAATCTGTCTAATGCTTGTTTTGCAGATAAAGAATGTGTCCCAGAAATATCAATTCCTTTAGGGCTTCTTCTTAGCGTCTGATTTACGATTACATTATTCTTGTCTTTGTAATGGATCGCTCCTCTCGAATTGAATATTGGAATTCCGTCTATCGACTGTTTAAAATAGGTGTGTGTAATCCCTCGTGAAGTGTAGTGATCGGTAATATAGATTTGATCTGCAACGACATTTTTGTCTTTCAATGCATCTTGTACGAATGCTACTTGACCGTGGTCCGTCTGTGCATTTGCATATGATAAAATAAATAATGTAGCTATTAGTGAACTATACAATCTTGACATAGAATTCTGTTTGAGTATAAAGAAACTGACCATTTGGGACTGGAGTGATTGCGAAATTAATAAAATACGCAGATAAGTAAACAACAAATTCTCTTTATAATAGAAATCCTTTTAGAAATAGAATTCAATTGTCTTTCATCTTCCTTAAAAAACTGGATTAAAATCGAATGATGAGTTATTTAATGTCGTGTTTAATTAAATGAAAACTTTATTTCTTGAACGAGCTAGATTTCTCCACGATGGTCGAAATTATTTCTTCTGTAGCCTTTTTATCCCTCCACTTCAGTCGAGATGACAATGCATTTCCAATTCCAGCAACAAAATACTAATTGTCATTCTGAGCGTACATTCATCTGAACTGAAGAATCAAATAGTATACGAGTGCCTCGAATTTCGACCTTGTGGAGAAATCTACCATTTCTTTTAAGTTATCCTTTCAAGATAATCAATGCATAATAGGGGCTATTTTTAACCGCAAAGGTTTCGAACTGTTCACAAGGAAAAATATACTTCTTGCTTTGCGGTCTTTGCGTATTCCTTAGATATCCTTGCGGTTAAAAATAAAACAGCCATCGCTTTTCAAAACGATGGCTGCATCAAACTTTATTTATCTTATTGTTACTTACAGTTCCTTCCGCAACCTAGCCACAGGAATTGCCAATTGCTCTCTATATTTCGCAACCGTTCTTCTCGCAATATTATAACCCTTATCAGTCAACATATCCTTCAACTTTTCATCTGACAATGGCTTCTTCTTACTTTCATTTACAATAATTTCCGCAAGAATATTTTTTACTTCAAGTGTAGATACCTCTTTTCCATCTTGTGTCATGAGTGACTCAGAAAAGAAATCTTTCAAGCGTCTTGTGCCAAATTCTGTCTGTACAAATTTACTATTCGCAACTCTTGAAACGGTAGATATATCTAAAGCTGTAATCTCAGCAATGTCTTTCAAGATCATCGGCTTTAATCTACGATCATCACCTGTCGAGAAAAAATCGTATTGATATTGCATGATCGAGTACATGGTGCGGAACAGCGTATCTTGTCTCTGCTTTATCGCATCGATAAACCACTTCGCACTGTCTATCTTTTGCTTGATAAACATCACAGCTTCTTTTTCTTTTTTATTGGTTTTTCTTCCTTTTGTAGAAGCGTTGTATCCTTTGAGCATATCCATGTATTGATCATTGATACGCAAGTCAGGTGCATTTTTACTGTTCAATGTCAATTCTAATTCTCCATCTCTATTTTGGATGATAAAATCAGGAACTACATATTGACTATTTGCATTTCTAGCTCCTTGTACAGCACTTGCTGGTTTAGGATTTAGTTTTAGAATCTCTTCTATCGCATCTCTCAAATCAGATTCAGATGCATTAAGATGTTTCTGTAGTTTTTGATAATGCTTTTTTGTAAACTCATCAAACTGGCTGACGAGTATTTTAAGTGCAAGTTGTTTTGCTTCGACATGATTCTCTTCGTTTTTCTCTATCTTATTTTCCAATTGCAACAAAAGACATTCTTGCAAGTTTCTAGCTCCTACACCTGATGGTTCGAATTTTTGAACCATTAATAATAATTCATCTACTTTTTCGGCAGTAGTATAGACATTCTGAGAAAACATCAAGTCATCAATAATAGAAGAAGTCTCTCTTCTCAAATATCCATCTTCATCGATTGAGCCAACAATTTGACTAATAATGATCTCATCTTGTTCATTATCTAAATCCAACATCCCGATTTGGCGCTCCAATAATTCATGAAAACTATCATGTACAGCAATAGGTATGTTTTTATCTTCTTCCGTCGAATAGACATCACCTTTCAATTTATAACTTATTGGATCATCCTCGATATATTCTTTCAAATAATCATCCAATTCGAATTCTTCTTCCTTCCCTTCTTCTTCTTCTTCTTTCCCATTTTCCAAATCAAATACTTCTCCATAGTCATCCCCTTCATCCAAAGCTGGATTCGCTTCTAACTCTTCACTTATTCTCTGGTCTAGGGTAGCCGTCGGTATCTGCAATAACTTCATCAGTTGAATCTGTTGAGGAGACAACTTTTGCATCATTTTTTGGCTAAGACTCTGTCGTAACATAATAATTTCGGTTTTTTTCTATTTTGAAATAATACAATTCCTTTTCTCAGTTGGAGTCGTTTTCAAAAATTAATGTCCTTTTCTTGTATTGCTACAGTTAAAAAACATCATAAGTTTTACTAAAGTTCTACTTTTGGCACGAACTATGTGGCAAACATAAACTAATTTTATAACATATACTATATTTTTATAATATTTAATTATTTGTCTTTCCTCAATTTATAAATAACGTATTATTGCAATATGAATATAACTACTAGACTATCAGCACTTAGGGAATCCATGATAAAAAATGGATTAAACGCATATATTATTCCATCAAATGATGCGCATCAAGGCGAATATGTAGCCGATCACTGGAAAAGTAGAGAATGGATCAGTGGTTTTACAGGATCTGCGGGGACAGTTGTAGTAACTCTGGAAAAATCTGGCCTTTGGACCGATTCAAGATACTATTTGCAAGGTGAGCAAGAACTTTCAGACAGTGAAATAGAACTTTACAAACCAAAAGATAGATTTGCTTCCGAATATATTAATTGGATATCTGATCAATTGTCAACAGGAGATACCGTTGGAATAGATGGAAATGTTTGTTCATTAAGTCATTACGAACGATTTGAAAAAGCACTAAAGCCAGAAGGGATAAAAATATCTACTTCTTTTGATTTATTCGATGAAGTGTGGACTGATCGTAAACCGATTCCTCTCAACAACATATTTGAGCATGATCTTAAATTTGCAGGAAAGTCAAGGTTAGAAAAAATAGAAGACATTCGAGCTGAGATGAAAGAAGAGGGAGTAGAACACCATCTCATCACTACCTTAGATGACATCGCTTGGATCTTTAATATTCGTGGCACAGATGTAGAATTCAATCCTGTATGTGTCGCATATGCTTTAATTTCAAAAAATGAGGTGACTGTCTTTATTGATCCAGCAAAGGTAGAAGATAGCCTATACCAAAAACTTCAACAAGACTGGGTAGCATTAAAACCTTATGATGCCATAGTCGAAAAATTAAATAATCTACCTGAGGATGACAAACTTCTTTTAGATCCTGATACTTGTAGTATTTCACTTTTTAAAGCAATTAACTGTTCTAAAGTAAGAGGAAAAACTATTTCTCAGCTAATGAAAGCGCTAAAGAATGAGACAGAAATCAACCATTCTCGAAATGTAATGTCAAAAGATGGAGCAGCTATTGCCAAGACTTTCTACTGGATGGAGCAAGCACTAAAAAATGAAACACAAATTACAGAAGCTGACTTTGCTGATAAGTTAGCAGAGCATCGTTCTCAAATGCCACATTACAAGGGAGAAAGTTTTCCTGCTATTGTGGGTTACAAAGGGAATGGAGCTATCATTCATTATCGGCCTATGCATGGTGCCTGTTCTGAAATCAAACCAGAAGGTCTGTTATTAGCAGATAGTGGAGGACAATACTCAGATGGCACGACGGATATTACACGTACCGTCTCTCTTGGCACTCCAACAACAGAAGAAAAAAGAAATTTTACTTTGGTGTTGAAAGGCAATATTTCGCTAAGCAGAGCTACTTTCCCAAAAGGAACCACTGGTGCACAATTGGATATTTTAGCAAGAAAACCTCTTTGGGATCATGGTCTTAATTATAGTCATGGAACCGGTCACGGTGTTGGTTTCTTTTTGAATGTGCATGAAGGGCCTCAAGGATTTGCAGGACTCAATTCAGAGAGAGGAACTACGTCACATAGAGCAGGCATGATCACTTCTAATGAACCAGGATATTATAAGGAAGGGAGCTATGGGATTCGAGTTGAGAACTTACTAGTTACTATTCCCTCTGACAAAGAAGGCTTTCTCGAATTTGATATTTTGTCTCTCTACCCTATGGACATAAAACTGATAGATGAAGCTATATTTGATAAAAGTGAAAAGGCTTGGTTGAATCAGTATCATAATGAAGTGCTAAAGAAAGTCGGACCTTTTTTAGAAGGTGATGTGAAAAGCTGGTTTGAGCTGAAGTGTCGGCCTATGAATTGATGAAACAGGTTTTTTTAACCTCAAGGAGCGCTAAGGATGCGCAAACTTCACAAAGCTAGATGTAAAGAATTTTCTTTGCGAACCATGCGAATCCTTTGCCCTAAATAAATAACCAGTTTGAAACGAAATTAATACTTAACTTGTTTTAATAGAAAATCGAAGGAATGGATACTATTACAATTGAATTACCAGATAATAGCTAGTTATCAAAAGCTAAAATGGTTATAGCTATTACTTTGTTTGAAAATGAATTCTTTTCTTCTGGGCAAGCAGCAGAATTCCTTGGGATTTCAAGAGTGAAATTCTTAGAAGAACTTAATGCAAGAGGAATTAGTACATTTTCTGAAGATGAAAATGACTTAGGAATGATACATTAATAAAGTTCGCTTTTATACGCAGGTATTCTATTTTTCAACAAGGCAAAAAACCTGCCTACCGGCAGGCAGGCGTGGACAATGCAGGGCATTGGCGAGGCTTTTTAACGCTGTAGAATAATAAAATAACAAGTAGAAAATGTTACTTTATTATTGAATCATTCCTTACTAGAAATAAAGCACATTAATCTAGCTAGTTAATGAAGATAATTATTGCTGACATAATATTTTCTTTGCACTCTTTGAGTATCCTTTGTGGACTTTGCGGTTAAATCTTTTTCTGCCTTTATTACTGAAACGATTTATACCTCGCAATGAGCGACTCATCCTTTTCCTTTGAAATAATCTCAGAAATAGTAGAAGTCAACAACTCTACATTTTTAGTATTCTCCGTCTTTTTTGATTCATCAGTCACACCATTTTGCTCTTCAATGAGCTTTCCTTTTATAGAATTTATAGTATTCGTAGAAAGATATCTTCGATACATATTACCATCATCAATAGCCATAGTCTTCATTTTCTGAGCTTTCTCCATCATGATGTCTGTCCCCTGCTGCAAGAGCAATTCATTGTACTTTCCAAAGACATTAAACACCTGATAAACATCTACCTCAGTTAGATTATCCTCGATATAATCAAGATACTTCGCATCGCCGCTTTCTACATAAATACCAGTAAGATAACCAATAAGAGAAGTAGCTTTTTCATTCCTCAACTTATCAGCATACTCAATTGCTTTTGGTTTATTGTATACTTTCAAGATATCTATCGCTGCCATTATTGGACCATATGCTTTCTCTGTTGACAATACCTTTTCAGCTACACCAACAGAAGCATCACCTGCCATCCTCTGATACGTTTCTAAAGCCTTTGCTCTGGTCGAAGAATGTTTGTCCGATGTTACCATCTTTTTCACTAAATCGACCATACTAGCATCCAAATAATCCAACCCTGCATTACGAATAATTTGATGCTTATCATTAAGCATTTGAGAAGCAAGTTCTTTAATCTCTGATGTATTTCTTAGTTGAATGAGGGCAACCCTTTTATCAAAATGATTGGGAGAATATTTCATCAATCCCACTAATTCTTCTGTGGATCTTACCTCATTTACTTCTCCCAGCAAAACAGACTTTCCATCCAAAACTGTAACCAAAGGCATTTCATTAATACCGTCTATCACAATAGTATCCTTTCTAGCATCTACGACTACATCATGATAGGTAAGCGAACCATCCTGTGCATAAATTGCAGCTTCAAGCGGAAGTATAAATATAGGTCTGTGAGAATTAACCTCTTGCTTCTGATCGGTATAAATAATTACTTTTCCGTTTTCGTATGCATATGATACATCCATCACTGGATGTCCCTTATCAAGATACCACTGATCAAAAAACCAATTCAAATCCAATCCAGTAGTCTCTTCAAAAGCCAATCTCAGTTCTGCTGTTTCTACTGCCGTAAATTCATTGTCTTTCAAATATTTACTCAACGAAGCAAAGAAAGCATCGTCTCCAACTATATTTCTCAACATATGAAGCACCAATCCTCCTTTATTGTAACTGTGTGCATCAAACATGTCTTCTTTATTCTCATAGCTATAATGGATAAGTGGGTGTGTGTCTCCTTGATCTGCCATGTACTGGTACCCTTCCATTTCAGAAATTCGGACAGCATCAGCAGCATCTTTACCATATTTATACTCGAACCATAGATATTCACTATAGTTGGCAAATCCTTCATTCAATGTCAAATTTGCCCAAGATTCACAGGTCACCAAATTTCCAAACCAATGGTGAAACATTTCGTGCGCGACTATTTGATCGTTCCCATTATCAATAAGTTCTCGATCCGTCATTTGCACGAATTCACCAAATATTACCCCTGTCGTATTTTCCATAGCTCCCGAAACATAGTCTTCTGCTATCACCTGACTATACTTATTCCATGGATATGGATAGTCCAATAAATCTGAAAAGAAAGAAAGCATCTCAGGCGTGTGGTTGAATATAGTTTTAGCAGAAGATTCATATTCAGGATATACCATATATTCTAATTCCTTTCCATTCCAAGTATCTTTCACTCTGGCAAAATCTCCAATCATCATCATAAAGAGATATGGCGCATGAGGTTTGTCCATATTCCAATAATCTGTCTTAGTGCCATCACCATTTCTTTTGGATGAGACCAGTTTTCCATTTGAAAGTGTTTCCAATCCTTCTTCAACCGTCAAGTACATTTCTTGAGTACATCGCTCATTTGGCTTATCAAAAGTGGGAAACCATTTGCTATTATTTTCTGTCTCTCCTTGTGTCCATATCTGCCTTGGCTTATTCGGGTTTTCAAGGGTTGGGTTGATAAAAAATAATCCTTTATCAGATGTTATTGCAGCTCCTCCACTTTGAGTACCTTCGTTCGGTTGAGCTGTATAGTCAATATATAGATTCAACTTATCGCCTTTTATATAGGTTCTATCTAGTTCAATCTTGAGTTTAAAATCATCATAAGTATATTTCAAATCTTGCCCATTCAAACCCATTTTTATTCCATGAATAATGAATTGTTTTGCATCAAACTCAACTACATTAATCGGATAAAATATAGGCGTTAAATCAATATGAGCTTTACCTAATACGTGTTGTTTTTTCCAATCAAAGCTCAATTCCAGTTTTGTATGAAGAATATCATATGTTCTTTTGGCTTCAGGATTATATCTAGGAAGTGTATGATTTTCTTTCTCACCAGGCACGAAACCGGGTGCTGAGACAACGAGTGTATCCAATAATTCTTCTTCAAAATCAAATGGTGCTTCGTAGAGTATTTCTTTGGTAGTGCCACAAGAAAGAAGAAACAGGAATAGTGTAAAATATATTAGTTTGTGCATGAGCATATAATTAGAAGCACAAAAGTAAAATTATATTTTGAATTATGCAGAACCTCCAACATCACAAAGGAATTAGAAAAATTTGCAAGACATTTTACCAAATCCAAAAAGATGATTAAGAGTTATTTATGATCTACATGGAAATATATAAATCAACATCTAGCTTAGTGTCTACTTTGTGATGCTTTGTTGGTCTTTGTGGTTAAAAAAAAATATTATTAATGTCCGAAATCAAATTTATTTAATTTACAATGCATAAAGTTTCTCCACAAATTCATAACGGGCACTAAGAAAACTAACAAATGAAATCCACTATAATAAATCATATAACTCTACACCAATATATTTTTCTATTTTTATCGGACTGAAAAACGCAAAATGAAAATACTCAACTACATAATCGTAATTTGCTTTACGCTATCTCTTTCTTTAAACGCACAAGAAGGAATGGAATATTACTTGCCAGAAGGTGAATATGATTCTAGTATTCCTACACCAATGGATATTCTGGGATATAATCCAGGAGATTGGCATGTCAGCCATGATCATTTAGTAACCTATCTTAAAGCTTTAGATGCTGTTTCTGATCGTATAGAAATGAGAGAATATGCCCGATCTCATGAGAATAGACCTTTGTACATTTTAATCATCAGTGATCCTTCTAATCTGGCTAAATTGGAAGACATTCGAATGGACCACCTCAAATTGACAGACCATTCCAAATCAGATCAGGTAGATATTAGAAATCTTCCAGCCATTCTCTACCAAGGATATAGTATCCACGGAAATGAATCTAGTGGAGCCAATGCGGCTCTTATAAATGCATATTACTTAGCTGCAGGAAATGGGTCAGAAGTAATGCATACACTGAAGAATACTGTAATTCTCATGGATCCATGTTACAATCCTGATGGTTTTAATCGATTCGCATCATGGGCCAATACACATAAGAGCAAGACCCTCGTAAGTGATCCATCTTCAAGAGAATTAAATGAAGTCTGGCCTAGAGGGCGAACGAATCATTACTGGTTTGATTTGAATAGAGACTGGCTACTACTTACGCATCCTGAAAGTCAAGGAAGAATAAATGTTTTTCACCAATGGCGTCCAAATGTGTTGACCGATCATCATGAAATGGGTACCAATTCTACTTTCTTTTTTCAGCCTGGAATTCCATCAAGAACCAATCCAAATACGCCACAACTGAATCAAGATTTGACAGAAAAAATAGGGACTTATCATGCAGCTGCGTTAGATAGTATAGGATCGCTTTATTACACAAAAGCCAGTTTTGATGATTTTTATTATGGTAAGGGAAGCACCTATCCTGATGCTAATGGTTGTATTGGAATATTATTTGAGCAAGCTAGTTCAAGGGGTCATTTACAGGAAAGTGCAAATGGAGTCCTTTCATTTCCTTTTACAATAAGAAATCAATTTGTCACTTCTCTTTCTACTCAGAAAGCTACTGCCCATATGAGAGCTGAGCTTATCAATTTTAAAAGAGACTTCTACAAACGACAAAAAAAAGCAGCCACTTCTTCAAGAATAAAAGGATATGTCTTCACAGATAAGGATAAAATAAAGCTTTCAAATTTTCATCGAATTTTGAGTTCTCACAAAGTAGATATGTATCGGATAAATCAAGACATCTCTGCTAATGGAAAGCAATTCAAAAAAGAAGATTCTTATTATGTACCAATGGATCAAAACCAGTATTTGATGGTTAAGACCATATTCGAAAAGGTAAGAACATTTCCAGATAGTCTATTTTATGATGTTTCTGCATGGACTTTGCCTTTGGCTTTTGATTTGACTTATGCTGAGTCAACGAGTTCTGTGAAATTAGGGGATAAGGTGACATCGATGAATCCGGTAGGAAAATTACATTCTATTCGGGGTGCTTATGCTTATATCTTGGATTGGAAAAGTTATAATTCTCCAGCGGCACTCTATCAGATAATGAAAAATGATTTGCGTACGAAGGTGATCAATAAGTCATTCTCATTAGAGATTGGATCGGGCACACGTAAATTTAATAGAGGGGATGTGGTGATCCCAATTCAAAATCAGTCTTTAGGTTCTGATGAAATGGAAAGCATTCTAGCTGAAATCGCCAAAGAATACAAAGTTGACATTTATGGAGTTCGCACTGGATGGGCGGATAATAATATGACCTTAGGAAACCCTGAAGTTGATAAATTAGATATGCCTAGCGTCGCTTTGATAGTGGGAGAAGGCGTGACAAGTTATGATGCAGGAGAAGTATGGCATCATATAGATCAGCGATATAATATACCTCTTACAATGATCGACAAAAGACAATTATTCAGAGCCAAAATGTCTAGATATACTACTTTAATTATGGTAAACGGTCGATATAAAGATCTTAGTAAATCGGAATTAGCAAAAATTACAGATTGGGTAAAAGCAGGGGGAAATCTTATCCTATTTAGAAATGCAATCGACTGGGCAATTGAAAAAGAAATCATCCACTTGGAAAAAGCAAAAGACAAAAAAGAGACGGCTAAAGGTCAATCACAATATAAGATGTCCTCAACATCAAGTGGAGCAGCTGTTTTAGGAGGTGCAATATTCGAGGCCAAAATGGATTTGAGTCATCCTCTATGTTATGGTTATGACAATGATCAAATAGCCTTATTCAGACGAGGAACTACATTGTACGAAACACCTGAAAATAGCTATTCTACTCCAGTGAACTATACTAATAATCCTGTTGCTTCAGGATATATCCCAAGAGGTTTTGATAAAAAGGCTGCAGGAAGGGCTGCAATAACTGTCCATCAAAGTGGTAGCGGAAAGGTGATTTGTTTTCAAGACAACTTGCTATTTCGAGGATATTGGTATGGTGGCAATAAGCTATTTGGAAATGCAATCTTCTTTAGCAGTATAATTGATGGGAGGACTACTGCAAAAGAGGACTGACTGAACTCGTAGAGTGGCGACGATAGTCTACAAAGGAAGGAACGCGTAAGCGGCGGGTGGACAAATCCGCATAATCGCATAATCGCGAAAATAATGAACATTACACTTATCAAAATATATGGTAACCTTTCAGGCTACAAATTTTGATGTTTTTTTGCCCAATGGGATGCACTGGGCATTGATATTATAAATTCTTATCAGCCTGTAAGGTTGATATGTTACAGACCAGTGCGACGCACTGGTCTGTAATTATTGTTTTTTTTGTAGCCTGTAAGGTTACTATGTGAAAATTTGCCTTTCAATATTCGGAAAATTACCTTGTTTTTGAAATACCAATTATATAATTCTTAAAATATTCACGATGGCACAATCGCTAACACAAATTTACATTCATGCTGTATTTGGTACAAAAAAAAGAAGGCACCTCATAAATGAATCTATAGAAGAAGAATTTCATAAATACATGACAGGCGTTTTTAAAGGTAACGATTGTCCTGTTCTCCGTATCAATTCTATGCCTGAACACGTGCATATAATTTTTAGACTATCAAAACAAATTTCTATTGCCAAAGCAATGGAAATATCTAAAAAAATCTCCTCCAAGTGGTTCAAAACAAAAGGCGTAAAGAACTTTAAATGGCAGGCGGGATATGGAGCGTTTTCTATTAGCCCTTCTAAACTTGACGTTGCTATCAATTATGTGAAAAGGCAAAAAGAACATCATAAAAAACAGACCTTTAAAATTGAGGTCGCTGAATTAATGAGGGTGAATGGAATAACTGAATTCTCAGAAGAATTTTTCTGGGTATAGATGGAAAAATGGATTTTGCCCAATATCATTCAATTACATGGTAACCTTACAGGCTACGTCTTTTGAGGTTTAAATCGTTGTTCTTTGTTAAAAGCTGACAATCAAAATACTATGCTTAATTCTACTTTGAGACATTTCAAAAATTGAAGATATTGAAAATAGGCATGAGGTTTATGGTTTATGGTTTGCAAGGCTAGATGTAGACATTTAATTTGTTTTGTCATCATCTAGCCTTGAACCCTAAACCTCATAACCTTAAACCAGTTCTTTTTTTTACAATCTCTTCAAAAGTAGAAATGTATAACCTGAAAATATCCAATCTCTCAAAGTAGAATTAATCAGCCTGTAAGGTTGATATGTTTCAGACCAGTGTGACGGCACTGGTCTGAAATTGTTATTCTTTTTGTAGCCTGTAAGGTTACCATGTGAAAATTTGCAGCTTATAAAACAAGGCATATTTTGTGGACACAACGTATCCGCAGTGCAGAAATACAATCTATAAGAAGCTATTACAGGGAAGTAATCCAATTAAAGTAATATGATTTCAATAGCATTTTGACTTATAATCACTATAATTGTAGTGTTCGGAGGCAGCCCAAAATCCTTATTATAATTGTCGGATACATATTTATTTTCTGGCAATAATAGTAAAATAGAGTAGGCACTTAACCCCAAATAATTAAATGCCATGAGTAATGCCATAACCATTTCTGGTTCTACCTACACCGTAATCGGAACTGTTAAAAACAAAGATAACAGTCAAGGGATTGACGATCTCCACGTCTTAGTTTATGATAAAGATAAATTCTTGAAAGATGATTTTTTAGGCATTGGAGTTACGGATGTTAACGGAGTTTTTAGTGTCACATTTGACGCTTCACAATTCAGCTCTATTGTTGACAGGTCTCCTGACTTATATTTTATTGTCAAAGATGCAGGTACAGAATTATTGAGTACAAAAGATAATGTAATCGAAAATGCTACGGAATCAACTCCACCAATCAACCTTGTAGTTGACCTAACAGATGATAAATTGCGAAAACTGATCAATGAAGTACCAGCACCAGGATGGGTAGGAGGATTTGCTCAGTCAAACCCTGCTTTTGCATATCCTACTCCTGACCTATCTTCTTTGAATATGGAAAAGAATCGGACCAACATTCCTAAACTTCAACGTCAGCAGAAAGTGCTGTGGCCGGAATTTAGCTGGCTAACAGAGCCTGATGCTGAGGACAAGAAGCGTTGTTATCAAATGTTTGCTCCAGATATTTCTAGACTAGGTTACAATGATGAAGGAAAAGTTTACTCCATCATCTGTCCACAACAAGGTGCTGCGTCACCTCATCTTGGCAGTATGAATGTGGAGGTGACCGTTACTGGCAATAGAGGTTGGGTCGATGAAACGACAAAGGAGATAGCTGCGGACATGAAAGTTGAAGGTAGAATTTGGTTCAGTCCAAGCGCACACGATCACGTATTGGTTCAGCAATTAGCGGAGCATTTCAAAAAGCACAATCTACCATTCCCATCGGACAAAGCAAATGCAATCGTAGTCAGCACCCATAATCCAGGCACACCTGAGCAGGAGATATTCCCATTGACTAAAGGCTCGAGCACAGACTTTCCCATTCCTGATTTTGCTAAGCATGAAGACATATCGTGGTCATTGGGTCATTTGGGAGTGCAGATCGGTCCTATCGTGAAAACAAATGTTAAAATAGTGGATGATTTCAACCAGTTGATCTTAGATGTTTTCAACACAGCAGCTGGAAATATGCTTAAAAATGGCAACATCTTGACCTGGAATGTATGGTTTACAGCACCTGAAGAAGTAAATAGACTGGAATGGGCTACACATACCGAAAAGTGGCGGAGATCCATTGATGCTGACCACGGCAGTCCTGATGGAGAAGGTACTGTTGCAAGGTATTTTGATGGCACTCCATTCTCTCCTTTGAAAGAGTTGTTTATAGATGAATTGCCTCGGATTATTGCTTTTATAAAGGAGCATTTGTAGCCTACAATTAGAAGATTAAATTCTAAAATAGTTTGTTTGAATTATAATAAATAATAAGATGGTAAGAGTAATTGTGTCAAATGACTGTTACTCTTATCATTCTTTAGGAGACAGAGTTTATCCTTAAATTTGTTTTCTCAATTCCCTTTTAAGACGATCAGGAATATTATCCCAATGTAAGTCCAAAAGAGAACCTTGTTGTGAATACAGATAATAGCAAATAGGAAGATTCTTATTTGAGAAATTATAGCTTTAGTACAATTAAAGTGTTTGAGATCTTTTTTATCTACCTAAAATATCGAATTGATTTTATAAATTGATGAAATCTCAAGATGATTTCAAAAGGTCCAATTTTAGTGAAAGGAGTTTATTCTTTTGAATACTTTATTTTTAAAGGGTTTTGTCTGACATCCCAAAATTGAAGTATCCTAATTTCGCTCTCAGCTATACTGTAAATAAGATAGTAATTCTTTAAAATCAGTCGCATTCTAATACTTTTAATATTAGATTTTACTCCAAGATGGTTGTTTTCTTTTACCAGATTGATAGCTAATTTAATGTAAATTTAATTTTCTTTGAATAGGAATTAGAATTATTCCGTTTGTCCCAATATCCACAAATATTTAAAAGTTCTTCTTTGGCATTTTTTGACCAAACAACTTTAGTCATTACCTATCATTTTCATGACATCATCATGCTCGAAGAACTCTCCATTATCTATTTGATCTTGAGAGTCTTTGATCGTTAATCTTTGTTTCTCTGTAAACTCAACCTCCAAAGTTTGTCTGATTGTGTAACTATTTGAGTTAATTGTTCTAAAACTATAGTGTTTTCAATTTCCTCTATTAATTTTTTCTTTATATCAATCATATATAAAAAATTTGCTAAGGTATTGCATCTTTACCAAAGATGTTGAAATATATTCTAAGGTGGTAGGAATATTCTTATTTCTGTTTTGAATTTGTCAAATAAATCCAATTGACAATTCTTTAAGCGCATTTACTTCCAATGAAAAGTATCCCTTAATTCCGATAATAATAATACTTAAAATCAAAACCCCTAACATGGCAAATAATACTTTGCGATTTTCGGTTTGTGATAAACCTTTTTGTCTAGCCAATTCAATTTCTCATAATCTTTTAGAGAGTCAAGTCCTAGCCCAAGACCAGAAAAAATCAACCCATTATTATAGCATTCCAAAAGGTTGAGATTTTCAAAAAAGAAAGGTTTGTAGAAATGATAAAGCCCAATGCATAAAATCGGATACTTTATGAAACTCAAAAAATGGAATATCTAATTAGCTTTTGCATTGATATGAATGTGCTGCTTTTTAATTTTAAAATCTATTTTCTTAATGATTTATACTTATAATTTAGCCCTTCACCTTTGTGATCTTTCCAATAGAAGAATTTTTATCCTCTGTTTCTTGATTTCTAATCAATACTCTAAGATATGCAGAGAAATTATTAAGTTGCTTTAAATCTTTTTCAGCTTCTTGCTTGTTCAAGTCTTTATACGGAACAAGATCTATATGCTGAAATAATTGAAGATATTCTTTCTTCTTTTGTTTGTAACCAGAATATATCCACTCGACAGAAACTTGTCTATATAATGAACTATTGGTTTCCTCAGTTACAGGATTAAAGCCTTTTAATAAAAGCTCTGCACACCATCTTCTATGTTCAAGTTCGTTAAACTTTTTCTGAAACTCTTTAGTAGTGATTATTTTGCTTAATGCTTCTGTGGGTTCGAAAGATACAGGATCAAACTGAAAATCAATTTCAGACCAAAACGTTCTTAATTTCACCCATAAATGATCTGCAGCCTGACGACTTGAATCTTTATCTTTTTCGTTGCAAATATTCCATGCGTTATTGACCTTTGTAGTCTCTTCAATATCTATATCAGAGTAGCTAGCATGGATCAATTTTGGAAGGGCTTCCAATGCCATATTATGCACAGATTTTTGTTTGCATTCGTCTGTGAAATTCCCAAAACATTTAACTGGTATTCTTGGTGCCAATTCATTAAAGTAGTCTTCTATTATTACAGTTTCTTTCTTATCTGGAAGGTTGTAGTTAATGTACATCTGCAGGTTGCAAAGGTCACTCTTCAAAATGTCTAGTTTGGGTAAAAAGATGTTGATAAACGAAGCTGATTGAATTGCAGCTTCCGCAGTGCTATAAATAGTCAATATGCTCTCCTTACGAATATTTCTGTAGATGGGATTGGACTCCTTTAACCAATATTGGGGCGAATTTTCTCCATCATGAAAATTGAGTTTAATATTCTCCCAGGTATATTTTTCAATTATTGATTTAGTATTGGATTTGATGCTTTTTATAGTTGGGTATTTTTCATAGAAAGCACGCTTACAAGCTTCGTAATTATCACAAATTACATCAATTTCTAAAAACTTATCTTTTGTATAATGTCCTTGCTTTAATAAAGTCAGGAGTAACTCTTCTCCTAATTCTTTGAATCCCAAAATTACCACTTGTGTAATATTTACATTTTCTGTTTGATGAAACCTATCAATAGGAAATAGTAGTAATAATCTTCTTACTACATTATTCTTGAAGTCAAAAATATTGGATCTAGCAGCTGAATTATCACTTAATGTATCGTGTAAAAATTTCCGTTTGAATGAGTTTTCTATTCTTATAAATTGATCTACTTTATTGTGAAGGTTTTTAGAATCTCTTATTACATCCAATTCTTGAGAAGCCCTAAGATTAATATCATCTTGAGATGACACGATGTAGATATTTTTGGCTCGGTTAGGAAATAGACTTGCTAGTGTCCTTCGCGATGTGAGATTTCCTTTGATTACAATTACCTTCCGATTCAGTTTTAATTCTTCTAAAAAAGCTTCATTATTATCTTGATAAAGAAGCACTACATTTTGATTAAGGTTTTCAGAGAGGTCATTTATGAGATATTTGCTTTCTAAATTTAGCCCAATTACAATATTGAAGTTTTTCTTGCTTCGCCAAAACCTCAACTTTAACAAAGCTCTTTTATCTCCAAGCGCTAAATACAAGCCATAGAAAAATGCATAAATCAAAAAGAATAAGGCAACAAACCTCGCGATATTTATAGTGAGGTTTATTGATTTTGATGAAAGTGGAGATAATTCAAGGGTTAGCAATTGTGCAGATTTATATATATTGTCTGCATATCCTAAATCATTAGAAAAACCAATAAACCCTAGAACAAGCGTAGTAATTACTAATAGAATAGGTAAGAAATATCCAACTAAAATCCCCACATCAAAGCTCAGCCATGGATTCTTTTTCTTCCTTCCTTTTTTGGAATGAGCACTATTTTTAAACGAAACCCAGCCGTAGTTAAACGCAAAGGGAATCCGATTAAATTTTCCATTTTGAAAATCTATCACTTCTTCATTGAGGCTATGAACAGGATATGGGTTTTCTTTTTGTGGAGTTATCAAATGATGAATTTGTATCGAACGATCAGATACGATAGCTTTTTTTACAATATCTGATGTACCTCCTTTTTTGAATGAGAATATTCCATCCCAGACAGCTATAATGTGATCGCTAGATGACACAATCTCATTAGCTTGAGATTCATAAAACTTTGTGATACTCCTTTCATCATTCTCTAAACACTCGTCAAGAAGTTGATATTGACGTTTTAGTTTGTCAAGCACATTTATGGCTATTTGATCGACGCCATTTGCTTGACTGACAATAAATTTTGCTTTTGGATACTTTAGTATTAGAGAGGAGATTTTAGCTGATAATCTTTGCTGGATAATGTCTTGATCACGTTCAAAAATGTCTATATGACCCTTTATTGTAATTTTAGTCATGAGGTGCTTTTATTACTTGATACCAAATGTATTCAATATACTTTTAAACACCTTTCCCACTTCTTTTAAAAACTTTTCAAATCCATTTTCAATTTTTCCGTGTGCGACTACATTTGCTGCTCTTAGCTTCCTTAAGTCTTCATCCAAATACATCACGTCGGCGATGGGTTGTGCTTTGCTGCGATTGACTTTAGCAACTTCTTTTACTTCATCATTGCCTAACTTTATAGCATAATCATAATACTGGTTCGCTGTTTTTTCATTGCCCTCCATAGCATAGTGATCTGCCCTCATCAAGTATAACATGGCAAGGAGATTAGACATGCCAGCGTTATTTTTAATGTTCTTTTGGGTCAATTCGTGATCTTGTTGAAATTGATAACTGTTTTTTATGAATGTCTTTGAGTCATCTAAATAATAACTAAGCCACAGTTCAATATAGTTATGAATTATCTTCGAATCTTCGGCGACTGTAAAAGTTGCTTCTTCTAATTCTGCCAAAATTATAGCATTATCGACAAGATATTTAGGAGCATTTAGTTTCAATCCTATATTGTTTACATAAAAGTTGAATACCTTTTCTGATTCATCTCTGAATCCATTTACAAACAAACCTTTTAGATCACACCTTTTAAAATATTGGTCCTCTATGGTAGTTTTATAATTTTCAATGTTCCGATTTTGAAAATCACAACCTGAAACGTTAAAAGTAGAATCCGGCAACGTTTGATCTAGTTTGGCGATTAAGGTATTGGAAAATCCATCAGTTTTGTCTTCAGAAAAATTAGCGATTATCGTTTGTATTTTGGAAGAATCACATTTCGCTTCAGAAGTAAATATCCTACTCCCAATAAAGAACAAAAGTACAATACCTCCAATGATTGAAAACAACAATTTGGTGTCGAATTTTTTAACCTTTTGAACTGTCTTTTCTATAAAGGTCGTTCTTAAAGCAATTTCTTTATCTAGAAAATCTTCTATTCTACCAAGATCATTTTCAAAGTCTGGATCAGTCCGCAATGGAAGTCCATTAATATAAGCCAACGGAGAAAGATGATCTGGCAAATCTTTTGCCGCCGGAGGTTTGGCATCATTCACATAGATCGGGAGCATTTTACACTCTTTCGACAATGCAAGTTCTAGTTCATCCCTTACAAAGTCTTCATCATCGATTCTATCATTTAGCGTTTCGAGCCAAGCTGGTCCGATAATGATCAGAAAGATATCATCTGGTTTTACTTTCTGGTTTGTGTATTCTTTGAAATCGATTCCTGCCGGAATAGACTTCACATCATGAAAAATATCTACCGTTGGAAATCTGGTTTTCAGTCTATCAATAAGTCTTCCTGTAGTTGTAGAAGAATCTTTTCTGCGATATGAAACAAAAATTTGGGGCATGGCTATTCTTTGGTTTTATTCGATACCCTTAAGTAGGGTTTAGATGATCCTGTATAGTAAATATAAGCTGTGGATTCTTGATTTCAACAACAAAGAAGCATTTTTCTACAAAGCACCTACCAAATAAAACAAATTCCATTATTGAAACCCATTTGACTTAAGAATCAAATAATACCATTAATCCAACTACAACGCAAGCAATAACTATTACAATTAAGATATAAAAACATCCTTTTGCAAGGCCAATTGGTTTAGGCACATCCTTGGGATTAATATATTCTGAACCAATATCCGAATCCTCATTGCTCATAATTTCGAACTTTATATTTCAAGATATTATTTCAGAATTTTTTTGCTGTCTCGAAATCTCTAAGGAATGATATATTAATAAAGTACGCTTTTATACGCAGGTATTTTATTTTTCAACAAGGCAAAAAACCTGCCTACCGGCAGGCAGGCGTAGACAATGCAGCGCATTGGCGAGGCTTTTTAACGCCGTAGAAAGATAAAATAACAAGTAGAAAATGTTACTTTATTATTGAATCATTCCTAAGGTAGGATATCTTTTTTAAAAGCTGAAAAAGAAGGGAGAATTGGTGTGTAAACCATATTGCACTAAATGTGCAATTTGACTTACATAAAATAAGGGCTTGGGTCGATTAATTCTTTTTATATTTAATTTTCATGGTTTGAATTTCATTCTATTATCCACTTATCAGCTGTATTTTCCTTTTTTCATTGAAAAAAACGAAACCAACCTGCCTGCCGGCAGGCAGGAAATTCTAGAGGAACGACTGATCTCACAGAGTGGCGATGATCGTCGACAAAGGAGAGAACGCGTAAGCGATGGGCAGGCAAACATGCATAGCTCTCAAGCTGCCCACCGCTTACGCGTTCCTTCACTTAGCAGCTATCGTTGCTACATCTTCGATGATCGTTCAGTCCCCCACAAGATCTGCCTTAGCTAGGCTTCTTAGATGTTTGGTTTCTTCTAGTTTCATTTGAAACATTTGGGAAATCTGAAAAAAGTACAAAAAGTGCAATATGGTTTACACACGGAGAATTGTTGTGTATCACAAATTGAACTTACTCAAGAAAATAAGCTCCTTGTCATAGATAGCGAAGCGCCAGCGCAGTCGGGCACTCCTTGTCATTCTGAGCGAAGATTCATCGAAGTCGAAGAATCAAGGAGTATGTCTTAACTTTAATTTCGACCGAAGTGGAGAAATCCACCATTTTATTACATCAAGAGCTAGATTACTCCACTTCGGTCGAAATTATTGCAATAATAACATTGTCTTCCTTCGACTGCGCTCAGGATGACAATGTTCCACTGTGGTCCAGAATGACAATGTTAAAAACTATACAAACAATTATGATTTACTTTTTGTTTTCCATTCACATCTATTTTTTTCGGTCAATTGAAAGGCTACATCATGATTTATTTTCATGCCTTTTTTAATTTTTGCCTGTGGTTATGATTTTCGTTTTTTTCATATTTAAATATTGGTACGCCGATTATGAAACCCTGAAAAACCCCAAACGCGTCCAGTGTAGTTTGCGGTCTTGCCAAAAAACGTCTACATTAGCTGCATCTTCCTTTAGGTTATTAATCAAGTAAGACTTAGCCGTCTGTACTGAGCCCGATTGTTGAAAACTGCGTAATAATAGATATTCTTTGAGACTTAGGTCATACATGGCCAACTGAAGCTTTTGGCGTAAAATAGCACAATAGGTAGGTTCTTGACAAGGCAATTTTGGTTTCTGGTCTTTGGTAAATTCAGAATAGTACCATTTGATAGGGAATTGGTGCTCAAATAAACTGAACACAGGGATCAATTTCAAGCACTAATTTGGTGTTGAAACTTCGGCAATTGTATAGATTTCATCTTCATGACAATCGAATAAAATATTAATCTAGTATTCAAAGGCAGCTAGTTCAATCATGAAATCTGGCCAGTCTTCTTTTTCAGAATACTCTTTATCTGGGCGTGTAGCTTCGAGGTATGAGGAGAAATTTTTACCCAGATCCATTAATGTATAACTCTGTGAAGGGTTGGCCTGTAAGTATTGATCGGCAAATCCTTTGAAGAGTGATTCTCCTAGAGCATATTCCAGTGCTTTGAATTGACTAGCCATGCAAGCACGTAGACGGGCTATGTAACTTTGCTGATAAATCTGCAGATGCTGGCGACTGTTCAACCTGTTGGCAACTTCTTAGCCAACTCCATCAATTGCTGCTTCGGCCGACTTTTCTTTTTTGAAAAATCGTAAAATTCAAAAGTTACCGCTGCATCATAGGTTTGGCCATTTTCAGCAAGAAAATTAAATTGCTTGCTGATCTTATTCCCAAAGGGAGTCAGTAACCAAATCATACTCTTGTGAACTCCCATCATAAATACTTCATATTGGGTGTTGTCTGCCTGATAATAACAGGTTTCAATCATAAGTAAGATGTATGAAAAAATGGCATTAGCCATATTAGAAAAATCCTGTAGGCTTTTATTGTTTTCATATGTTATTGGATTATTCTTTGTTCCCGGACCATTGGTGTGTGGGTTCTTAGGCTGGTTCTTCACAAAATACTTTGTGAAACAATATTCGGTTGTATAATCCTCAGGATCTAATTCTTTTAACCCCATCTGTTTTCTAAACTCATTATCTAGATAATAGGCCTCGTTATACAATTCAAGGAAACGGACAAAATGGGATAATTCTAATTGATCTGGATCGTCATAGTCTTCGGGGTTCACATTATTATCCCAATAGTCTCTTGGTAAGATCTTCGGGTTTCCATTGATATCCAAATGATCACCTCCATCATGGCCTTCCCCTTGTTCTATTATTTCATCCAAAGCAACAAGAGCCGTATTGCAACTAACTACATGGATCAGACCCCCACTATCATCAGCATTGGGAAACTGGGGCTTATGATCTTTATCGTAATAAATGGTGTTGGTGGTATTTTGAGCATAGTAGTTTTTTTCTGGCACCAATTGTGGCCTTTTATTAGTATAAGTTCCAGGAAAATCATTCAAGATGCACTGCTCTATCTGGTGATAAAACTGTCCGATTGTCTCCGCCTTCCCCTCATTTTCTTTAAAAGATTTTGGGCTTTCTATTTTCATAAAAGTGAGCAATTGCGCTTTTGAGAACTTGTCGAGATTGACCTCAAAAGTTGAAAGGCCTTCAGGTAACGTTGTAGGAAAGGCAACCTTTATATAAATGAGCGGTGGCCCAACTATAGCTTGTTTTACATTGGAAGCTAAGGCAAGATGTAGCATTTCCTCAACAACAACACTCATGATCAATGCTGCAGCTTTGTTTGCATAAACTTGTAAAGAGCGTGCCAAATTGAGGGCAATTTCTTCTTTCTCTTTTGTATTGGTTGTTTTGAGCTCGAGGTCGTTTTTGATATTATCTACTAATTCCTGCCTTTCAGTCCTTTCTTGGGAATCATTTGGATCAATTGTCGTCTTCCAAGATCGCTTGATCGAATAATAGGTGTATAGATAAGTTGGAATCGTAGCCAATTCCAACTCAACAGCGCTCTGTAAGCTTTCTTTAATGTTTTTAATATTAATCTTCTTAGGGATTTTAAATATGGCTTTAGGGTTCATTGCTAGATCTTCAGAGGTAAATAATTTATCTAAATATACAAATATATATATATTGGTGAGCTATAAAATTGTATGATTGTTCAGCGTAGTGCCGTTAAAAAACCTAAGCCCACTTTCAGTATCCCATTACTATTATAAATTCAATTCTTGGTATTATATAACTCCTCTCTCATTTCAAAAGTCATTTTTTTGATCCGATCAATATCTGGTTTTTCTGGTAGCGAAGAATTAGCAAAAGCAGCTTCCATCTTTTTCTGCTTCTCATTTGCTAAAATTAATAACTCATCATATTCGAAAGCACCAGATTTAACTTTCAATAAGAAATCTCTATTGTGTCTTTTGACATTTATCTTTTGCTCTTCAGCTATTTCGATGGCCATTTCAAGTAAGCGAAATGTGTGCATCATATTTTTGGAATCATAGTTTTTGCCGTGGCTTTTAGTATTCTCATACCGACTCTCATTTCGCTTATCTACCCAGGACCAATACTCTTTATAGTCCTTACAGTATGATGAATATCCATCAACATTGAAGTAGAGAAGCTTCAATTGCTCTTCCCCTTTTGGGATTGCACTCAACGAAACTGTATTCGATTCTTCACTTTTTATGATCCCTTTATATGTAACCTTTTCACTATGATATAGGCCATAGACATCCTTCATGTGTGGAATCTTTATCAAGCCGCAATTACCTTGGGTCAAATTATTTTCTTCAAGATATTTCTTGAGCGGAAGAGAGCCATGTTCATAATTTACAAAGCAAAAATCCAATACTGATTTCCGTTTTTTGTCAACGGGGTTTACTATTTTTTTGTTGAGTCCTTTTGCTTTTTTGATTTGACTTATTGCGAATTTTCCAAAGCTCTTTTCACATAGTTTTGAGAGTATTAAACTAGAATCTATTTTATCTAGGATTGGGTTTTTATATAATATCGCATGTTCTGGCGTATTTAGTAATTCTAAAATGTTGGGATTGTTTACAGAAAGTAATTCCATGAATCTACCAAATTCATAATAGACGATATCGTTAGTTTCGTTGTTTATTTGTGGGATATAGTTTAATCCATAAAAGTCAGACTTAGGAAGGATAAATACGCCTTTGATATCAGTATCCGACGTAGGAGTTTCAAGACCATATGCTCTACTGCCACTGATACATTCTAAAATGATTAGGTTCCTCTCTTTTAAATCTTTAATTGTCATGCTTCGCTACATATTTCCTGAATAACAGATTGAGATTATCTAGATCTCCCTTAGAAGTTGGTAATGCGTTTTTATGGTTTTCTGCTTGATCTATGCACTCCTCAATACAACTGATTAGTTCAGATTCTCCACTATGAAAATATGATTCCTTGATCCTACTCTTCAGCGATATCAATTCATCTATTCTTTCAATAAGTACATTGTCAAGATCGAGCTGTTTATATATTTTATGAAATTCTATGGGTGGCATTTCGTCTTTTTCTATAATCCACTTGCAAACTAATGCAGATCTAAGTGTATAGAAAAACTTTTTCAGCTTATACTTTTCATCTGATTTTAGTTCTTCAATAAACTTATTCGCCATGCTCAAATAATGATGAATCGTTGCAATCTTGGAGTAGAACCCTTGTGCTAACGGCATCAATTCTCTGATAAAACCATCATCTGATTGATAGATTATTGGAGATTGTATTCGCTCTAAAAGTGATGCATTAGATTTTCTCAATAAATTCAATGACTTTTTGAGTTCCCAACCAGAAATGTCAATATCGTTATTGTCGAGCATTCGTTCTATCGTATCTTTCTTTTCAGCCAGATTGAGATACCATTCATTTTTGTGCACATAAATCAGTCGAATATCAAAATCGCTATCCGTAGAAGGAAATCCCCATGCCCTAGATCCTGTTTCGCAAGCCCAGAGGATTTTGATGTTTTTTTCTTGTTCTAATTCTGATAAGTATTGGTTGATTTTATTATACCTTAAAAAACCACCTCCTTTGGGGGTGGTCATGTACTGATTAGCTTTGCGTGAAAAGGAATAGTATGAGTAAGTATAAAAAGTTGTCCCATGTAATATATTATGATGTCTACCATA
>Ga0256847_1000060_pt1 | contig 73083 bp, 75 predicted proteins | sample TeddybearmetaG_FD_189099 | JGI IMG/M metagenome (GOLD analysis project Ga0256847, IMG submission 189099) | Hydrothermal vent microbial communities from East Pacific Rise, Pacific Ocean - Teddybear | ecosystem: Environmental > Aquatic > Marine > Hydrothermal vents | place: Pacific Ocean: East... | reverse complement strand
CCCTTCTTTGCCATTTTCGCAACCGATTTTATCGATTTAGTAGAAGTAATTGATCGTCATTCGCATCATGTCTCTTTTCAGAATGTAAAAAACTTTTCAGGATATATGACCCTCTTTTTTGTAGTAGCCATCCTACTATTTGGAGTCTTTGTCTTCGAATTATACGCCGTAATTAACGCGACGGTTCACGCCAACAGAGGAAAATTGTACAAGTATCCTTTGAGCATACCTTTTATTAAACTCGCTACCGAAAGTCCTATTACAAAGGATGACGCGGAGCAAAATCAGTCAAACAATGAGCACGCTAGTTAAACTTTTGTTGGCCCTAATCATCCAACTCCTTAGCACTGGAGATGTCCAAGAGGATCAAACCATTTCACAATCGGAAACCATCATAACTGGAAAGTATACGATAGAAGAATTGAATCCTCATTACATCATCACCAGAGAAGAATTATTATCTCAAGATAGTGAATCCGCAATATGAATGCAACCATCATTACTAAGTCCCTATCCTTTTTACAGAGAATTTTAAGTGACTCTAAACTAAAACAATCAATTAGAACGAACAGATGAAACAAGTGACAATATATAGTTACCAGTTCCATGTGACTGTTAAAACAATAAAAACGAACAGATGAAAATCGAAAACACAAAAGCGCAAATGCGTAAAGGGGTTCTAGAGTACTGCATCCTCTCTATCTTAAAAGACGGGGAAGCTTATACCAGTGACATTCTTGAAACCCTAAAAGACGCAAAAATGCTTGTGGTTGAGGGGACAATCTACCCTTTACTAACTCGTCTTAAAAATGCCGGGTTATTGAATTACCGTTGGGAAGAATCAACTAGCGGACCACCACGCAAGTATTACTTACTTACCGAAACCGGTAAATTATTTTTAAAAGAATTGAACACTACCTGGAGCGAATTGCAACAGGCCGTAAATAGAGTAACCAGCGAAAAAACTACAAAATGAACAAGACAGTTAACATAAATCTAGCAGGAACATTTTTCCACATCGATGAAGATGCTTTTGGAAAACTACAACGCTATCTGGCTGCTATCAAGAAATCACTGAGCGACCCACAGGGAAGTGATGAAATTATTAAAGATATTGAAGCACGTATCGCTGAGCTTTTTACAGAAAAATTAGAAAGCAGCACTCAGGTAGTGACAGTTAAAGAATTGGACGAGGTGATCACCGTAATGGGACAACCCGAAGACTATATGGTGGATGAGGAAATTTTTGAAGATGCTCCGCCCAGACCGCGAAGATCCAAGTCTAGGTCATACCATAAACAACTATTCAGAGATGAAGACCATAAGGTCATTGCCGGTGTGTCATCTGGACTAGGACATTACCTAGGAATTGATGCCGTATGGGTACGCTTGATGTGGGTTCTTTTTACCATTTTTTCTAGCGGAATATTCGTCTTAATCTATATTTTATTTTGGATTATTGTTCCTCCAGCTTCCTCAACTTCAGAAAAGTTGAAGATGACGGGCGAACCCATAAATATCTCTAATATTGAAAAAAAGTTTAAAGAAGGGTATGATAACGTCTCCGAAAAAGTAAAAAACGTAGACTATGACAAATACGGTGAAAAAGTGAAAAGCGGTGCCACCGGTTTTTTCGACACGCTGGGTACTGTCCTTCTGACTATCTTAAAGATATTTGTCAAATTCATTGGTGTCCTCCTTATTATTGTATCACTGGCCACTCTTGTAGGGCTTATTATTGGCTTATTTACCGCAGGTTCGTTTGGATTCTGGGGTCATGGAGAACTATTGGATTGGTACCAACTAGTGGATACTACCAATGCACCATTATGGCTTATTTCACTACTTGCTTTATTTGCTGTAGGAATTCCATTTTTCGTGCTCTTTATTTTAGGACTGAAAATGTTGATCAATAATCTTAAATCGATTGGAACTCCAGCAAAAATTGCATTGTTCGTACTATGGATTTGTTCCATTATTGGTTTAGCGATCTTCGGAATTAGACAAGCGACTGAAACCGCCTTTGCTGGTGAATTCAGAATCGAGAAAACCATAGACGTTCGCAGTGGTGATACCCTTACTATTCAAATGGTATCCAACGAACAATACGAATACGACTCTCGAAGAAGAGGACGATTGGATATAGAGTACACAGAAAATAATGAAAAGATCATCTACTCTTCTGATATACGCCTTATCGTTCGCTCGACAATTGATTCATTGGCTCGAGTAGTCGTTGAAAAAAGAGCTGATGGCCGTGACTATGATACCGCCAAAAACAGAGCCAGAGCAATCGATTACGAGTATACCTTCGATGGCTCAACACTCGGGCTTAATGCCTACCTCACTACCGCGATCGAAAATAAATATCGTGACCAAGAAGTAGAAGTGATTGTATACTTGCCTATTGGAACGGTGTTATATGCAGATAATAATACCTATTCATTCCACAGAAATGATTCTCACTATCGTGATATTCTTGACAATGGAGATGAAGAGCACTATCTAATCATTGAAGACGGACAAACACGTTGCATTGATTGTAAAGGACGTACGAATGCCGAAGTTCAAATAGATGATAATGGTATCTATAAGAGAAATGAAGAAGGAAATTTCGAGAGAATTAGTGCCGATGATGAAGCTTGGCTGAGAGGAGAGGATAAGGTCAAAGTGGACCTAGACACTACTCAAACCAAAGCCGTTGAAGTAGTAATTGATACACTCATAAACAATAATAATTAATCCATAGTCTTTTTATTCAGGACAAAAGAAAAACCAAAAAAATGAAAACTTTAAAAATTGTATTATTAATAGCAGCGGTGTTCTCGATGACTGCGTGTAATTTTGACTTCGACTTCAACCAAACGAGTGGAAGTGGTAACGTTGAAACCGAAGAGAGAAGCGTAACAGCCAATTTCGATAAAGTGCACGGTAGTGCTGGAATCGATGTGTATTTAACCGAAGGTGACGAAAACAAAATTGTTGTAGAAGCGGATGACAATCTACATGACCTTATTACCACAGAGATTACAAACGGTAAATTAAAAATTGGTGTAACTAATGGTAGAAACATTGGCAGAGCCAAGGCCAAGAAAGTACATGTTACTTATATAAGCCTAACCGCAATTAGCGCTTCCAGTGGAGCAGATGTCATAGGAAATTCCGTTGTAAAAAGTGAATCACTAACGCTAAAAAGTAGTAGTGGTGCCGATTTGGAAGTTGATATTATCGCCAATGAAGTATATGCTGATGTAAGTAGCGGTGCTGACTTAAAAATTGCTGGCCGGGCAATAAAATTAGTTGCTGAAGCTTCTAGTGGAAGTGACTTAAAAGCCAAAGAATTAGAAGTGAAAATATGTAAAGCAAGTGCCTCCAGCGGAGCGGATATCACTGTAAATGTGTTGGACGAAATAAACGGTAGAGCCTCTAGTGGAGGAGACATAAAATACTATGGTAATCCAACTGCGGTAAAAACAAAAGATGGCGCTTCTGGAAGTATCCGAAAAATGTAAACAACAATCAATCAAAAAACGATCTAGCCAACCCTAGTGAAACCCTGAAGTGAAGTCCATAGCACTTTGGGGTTTTCTTTTTTCAAAACCAAATATACATGCGCCTATCACTAACATTTATCTGTGCCTGCCTTTTCTTCGGAACTGCCATCGCACAGGTTGAAGTCACTTCAGAATTATACAAAACATTAAAAACCAATGATAGTCTGCTCTTTGATGTAGGGTTCAACACCTGTAATCTGAGCGCTTTCGAAAATTTACTGGCCGAAGACCTTGAATTCTACCACGATAAAGGGGGTATTACAGAATCAAAAAAAGCCTTTATCGAAACCTTTAAAAATGGAATTTGCAAATCTCCTACCTTCAAATCGAGAAGGGAATTGGTGGCTGGAAGTTTAGAAGTATTTCCTTTATTTAATAATGGCATTCTATATGGTGCGCTACAAAAAGGAGTGCATCGGTTTTTCGAATCGGCAAACGGGCAGCCCGAATCCCAGGGAAGCACAGCAAAATTTACGCATCTATGGTTAAAAGAAGGATCTCAATGGACCTTAAAGCGCGTATTAAGTTACGACCATCAAATGATTCCTATGGAAAACAGTAGTACAGAAATAGCCGTCTCCGAGGCTATCTTGAATAACTATACTGGGATCTACAAAACCCCAGAGACAGGAAAAGTCCATGTTTCTTTGGGTAGCTCAGGCCTCATAATGAAGACCGATAAGATGCAATTAAAAGTTTATCCAAGTTCGGAAACAATCTTCTTCAACAAAGAAGCACCTCTAACCTTTGAATTTGTAACGGATAGCAACGGAAAGGCAACCAAATTTATAGTACTTGAAAACGGAAAAAAAGTAGAAGAAGCGATCAAGGAGTAATCAATATTTTGATCCTTGTCTTGCACCCCGGAGTGAACTCCATAGCACTCCGGGATTATTATAAAAACTCATCATGCGAAACCATAAACTATTTTCCTTTTTCCTCATTTTTAATTTCTTCGGAATTATAAGTGCTCAAGTCGACACTTCATCTGAATTATTTCAAACACTGAAGCAAAAAGACAGTCTTATTTTTCACGAAGGATTTAACAAGTGTAATTTGCCTCCGTTGGAAGAACTGCTCACAGCAGATCTAGAATTCTACCATGATAAAGGGGGTTTTCAGGACAAGGCGCTTTTCATGAAAGCCATGAGAGAAAACATTTGTAACAGCCCAGATCGGAAACCCATACGTAAACTAGCGCCAAATACGCTAGAGGTATTCCCGCTTTACGACAATGGAAAATTGTACGGCGCTCTTCAGAAAGGAAAACATGAATTCTACATTAAGGAACCTAACAAAGAATTGTATCAAACGGGCGCCGCCTTATTCACCATTCTTTGGATTAAGGAAAATGACGATTGGAAAGCAAAAAGAATTTACAGCTATCATCATGAAGCCAACTAAAAAAACCGTCCTATAACTTTAAAAGTCTTGGGACGGTTTTGCTTTATATGAATTAGGTCTAGGCCTCTACTTCTTCCGAAGTTTCAACAGTCGCTAAATAGCGCTCCGCATCTAAGGCAGCCATACAACCAGTACCAGCTGCAGTTACCGCCTGTCTGTATTCTTTATCCTGTACATCTCCACTGGCAAAAACACCAGGTTTGTTCGTTTTCGTGGACTTACCTTCTGTTATCAAATAACCGGTGTCGTCCATTTCCAACTGCCCTTTGAAGATATCAGTATTAGGTTTGTGCCCAATGGCAATAAACAAACCAGTAATGGCAATTTCTTCCTTCTCTCCGGTAGCGTTATTTTTCATACGCAAACCATCCACAACCATATCACCTAATACTTCATCTACTTCGGTATTGTAACGTAAATCGATATTCTTAGTCGCCGTAACTCGGTGCTGCATTGCCTTGGAAGCTTTCATATAATCCTTCCGAACTAACATGGTTACTTTATTACAGATATTAGACAAGTAGGTAGCCTCTTCAGCAGCCGTATCACCAGCCCCTACGATAGCAACATCCTGTCCTTTATAGAAAAAACCATCACAAACAGCACAGGCAGACACTCCACCCCCGCGTAATTTTTGTTCGCTAGGTATGCCTAAATACTTGGCCGTGGCTCCTGTTGAAATAACAACGGCCTCCGCTTCTATCTGCGTTTTACTGTCTACTGTGACCTTATGGATCCCTCCTACTTCTTCGCTAAATTCAACAGCGGTTACCATTCCAATACGAACCTCCGTACCAAAACGCTCTGCTTGTTGTTGTAGCTGCACCATCATGGTAGGGCCATCAATGCCTTCAGGATACCCTGGGAAGTTATCCACTTCAGTAGTAGTGGTAAGTTGTCCACCTGGTTCTAATCCTGTATACATAACCGGTTTCAAATCTGCTCTAGCGGTATAAATAGCAGCAGTATATCCTGCTGGCCCAGAGCCTATGATCAAACATTTTATTCTTTCTATTTTTTCAGACATAGTGATAATTATTCAGTAATAATATAGATTGTAAAAGTAGTAAAGTTCAGCAAAACCTTACCGTAAAAGTTATCAATAATGACAATGGTTTTATTAAGAGTTCTTATACGTTTCTCTTCGGAAAAAATCGACCTGTACGTTTCATATAATCCTTATAATCTGCAAACCGTTCCCTCAGTAGTTTCTCTTCCAGATTGGTCTTGAAATAAAACACTACCATCAAACCAGTAGTGATAAACATACGGAAGGCAGAAAAAGAAAAAAGTGCATAGGCAAACAGTGCTACAACGATACCTGAATATACTGGATGACGAATGTATTTGTAGATTCCATGCGATATCAAAGAGGCATTACTTCTTGGGCTTGGGAACGGTGAAAAATTTACATTCAGACTCAAAATTCCGAAAACCACAATCAACAATCCAAGGACGACAAAAAATAAAGACAGATAACTAATCCAGGAAGGTAACGGATAGCTATAAAATTCCCAATCGATAAAATATAGGGCAAATAAAAAGAATTGTGTTACCACACAAATGATTTCTTTTTTCACGTTTTGACTAAGTTAGGTTAGGTTGATTTGTTGACTATTCAAAAATACATAAATTTTAGAGTCGTATTTGTGCTTATTGCCTTACAGAAAATCAGGAAATATGGTCATTTTTTTTAGTGCAAACAGATTGTCCGAACTAACCTACTCCAAATGAATGCAATTATAATTGATAAGTTTTGTTCAGTTTTACATGACAAAGATTGAACATTACGTATTTTTAGCATACAAACTAGGTCATAGACAAATGTTATAAATATAATTAATGAATCCTGTGAAACTAATTGCGATTACCCTATTTACCAAAAAAAACAAGGCAGGATCTGGAAGTACTGCTTCCATTTACGATATCAACATTGATAGTCTACAAGAGCAACCAATTGATCTAAATCAATACCGAGGAAAGAAGATGCTATTCGTAAATGTTGCATCGAAGTGTGGCTTTACACCTCAATACAAAGACCTTCAGAAACTACAAGACAAGTACAAAAATACGTTGGCCATCATTGGAGTGCCTAGCAATCAATTTGGGAAACAAGAACCAGGCAGCGCTTCTGAAATCCAAGAATTTTGTCAGATAAATTATGGTGTGGCCTTTCAGATTACTGAAAAAGTAGATGTCAAAGGAAGTGATCAACATCCCTTATACCAATGGCTGACAAAAAAGGCATTTAACGGGCGTAAAAATGCTTCCGTAAAGTGGAATTTCCAAAAATACCTCGTTGATGAGAAAGGTGAATTGATAGATTATTATTTGTCTTCGACCCAACCCATGAGTTCAAAAATAACAAAACACCTTTCTTAATGTTCGGAATCTTTAAAAAACGAATGCAAGTCGAAAAGCTTCAGGAAAAATATGAAAAACTGATGGTTGAATGGCTCGCTATCTAGAGCTTGAATCCACCTTGATAAATTAATTAATTCCTAAATATGTTCTTAAAAGTAACAAAAGTGGTGTATAAATAATCACTTTGTAATAGCCACCTTCGGGTTATGAGTCTCATATAGATTTTGCAAGCTTACATTGAACCTAACTTAAGCACGCAATGAAAAACAGCACTCAATACTTATCTAAGACATCATCACTATTTTAACCTCTTATGATATCAAATATACAAATACAGATGATGTTATGGGTTCTCTCAAAATTCTGATTTATTTTATCTCTCTGGGATTGATCAGAAAGAAACAGTTTTAGTTCTATACCCAAATGCATATAAAAATGAGAACTAAGAATGTTATGCAATAAATACCGAGTGAATTTATAAAGCTATATCATTAACAATTGATAAGTCGCTCTGCCCTTTTCTCAATATCATTTATATTTGCATAACTTGAGATTTTATGTCAAAACTACGCATTAATTTAAACGAATTCAGAAACAATGATTCTAGATCAAAAAATATTAAAATATAAAGATCAAATTGTTTTTGAAAGAATACGAATGTCAAGTTTTAAACGCATTCCAAAACTTTATCAAGATAAAGAAGCTTGCTTTATGTTTATCAATGAAGGAGAATTTTCGGTAAGAACTCCTAATGAATTTATATCCTTTAACAAAGAGCAAGGACTACTAGCTAAATGCTTTGATTATTTTTTTGAAACTAACAAAAAGCAAAGAGGCATTAGTGACTCTATTGAAGTTGTTGGTGTATTACTTTACCCTTCAATTGTTGAAGAATTATTTCAATTTGATATAATGCATTCCGCTCACACAGTAGACTACAATATAAAACAAGTTCAAGTTGATGGATTGCTTAATAATTTTAAGGACAGTATTAATTTGTTATTAGATAATCCAGAGATAGCAGATGAAACCTTGATTAAAACGAAACTAAAAGAGTTTGTTTTATTAATGAGTAAAACGCAAAATGCACCTTCACAATTAGATTTTTTATCTGCAATGTTTAAAAAAAATAGTAGTGAATTCAAAACAACAATAGTTAATAATTTATATTCCAATTTATCTGTTGATGAGTTTGCACATTTATGTGGGATGAGCATATCTACTTTTAAACGCAAGTTTAATGAAGTATTCAAAGACAGCCCAAAAAAATATATTGCCAAAATGAAACTGGAAAAAGCTTCAAAAATGTTGAAATCTCAAGATTATAGAATCTCTGATATAGCCTATGACTGTGGTTTTGAAACGATCTCTACATTTAACCGTTCTTTTAAATCACATTTCGAAAAATCGCCTACAGAATATCGTTTGAACATAACTGCATAGTATTTGAACTATTTTACTAATCTAATAGTGCAAATAGTTAGCATTTTTGTGTTATAAATATTTTAAACAATGAATACAAAAATAATATTGACATCAAGCGCGATTTTTTTGGGATTAACAGGGCTTGGATTGTCCTTTTTTCCAAGTGAAATACTAAACTATCTAAATATAGAAACCTCACAAGTAACAACCATATTTATGCAACTATTAGGTGCTTTGTATTTGGGGTTTGGGATGCTAAATTGGATGGCAAAAGGTTCTATAATTGGAGGTATTTATAACAAACCAATTGCCATTGGAAACTTGATGCATTTTGGTGTTGGAGCTCTCGCTTTGGTGAAAGTGGTCTTTGGAGTTCAAGAAAACACAGAAATTATCATTGTATTGATTGTTTTCTATGCGATTTTTGCTATAGCCTTCGCATATATTTTTATGGCAAACCCAAATAAATTAGCGAAGTAAAAAACAAAATTTAAAACATTTTATAAATAAAAGCGCGAACCGTTTAGGTTTGTGCTTTTTTTGCTTTTAACACTTTCACAAGCATTATATGAGCTAAATTGCATAGTCTTTGAACCAATCTACAAATCTAAGGCTTCTAATTCCTCACACCTTTGTACTATCAAAAACGTATAAAGATGAACACACTAAAAAATAAATTTGGCACTTGGGCAATCGTCACCGGTGCTTCTTCAGGAATAGGAAAAGAATTTGCAAATCAATTAGCAAGAGAAGGAATGAACCTCGTTCTAATTGCAAGGAGAGAAAACTTGCTAAAAGAACTAGCTGATGACTTAGAAAGAAACTTCAAAATTCAGGCTAAATATCTAGTGATGGATTTAACAGATGAAAACATCATAGAACGCATCGAGGATGCTACTAAAGGATTGGATGTTGGATTTATAGTCTCAAATGCTGGAGGCGCAAGAATGGGTGCTTTTCATAAAATACCAATGATTGATTTTGAGTCTATGATAAAGTTAAATGTATCTGCTCAGATGAAAATTTCACATTGGTTTAGTACACGTCGTATTAAAGAAAATAAAAAAGGAGGATTACTAATGGTGTCATCAACAACAGCATTTCAAGGTGTGCCTTATGGAGCTGATTATGCTGCTGCTAAAGCCTACATTTTAAATCTTGGAGAGGCACTTAATTATGAACTCAAAAGCCAAGGAATTAATGTTACCGTTTTAGTGCCTGGACCAACTGATACGCCTGGGTTAAATGACAATGCAGATGCAGATATGGCTGCACACTTACCAATGAAACCTCAAGCAGTAGATCAATTAGTAAAAGAAGGATTGTCTGCTATAACTAAGAACAAGCCAAGCCATATTGGTGGAAGAATGAATAGAGTGATGGCTAGTGTAATGAAAACTACAATGTCTCGTCAAGGCGCTTCAAAATTCTGGGGAAAAATGATGCATAAAATGGTTGTAATCAAATAAAAAAATAATGAAAAAGATAATAAACATAGCTTTCATAATACTAATTACTATGTCTGGGACAGCACAAGAGATTTCATCAGAGTTTCCATTTGAATCAAAATACATTAATGTATTAGGATCTAAAATGCACTATGTAGATGAATATGAAGATACTTCAAACCCAGAGCAACTAACCTTTTTGTTTTTACATGGCAATCCAACATCAAATTATTTATGGCGTAACATTATCCCGTATGTAGAAGAGCAAGGTAGAGCAATCGCTCCGGATTTAATGGGGATGGGAAAGTCTGACAAACCAGACATAGAATATACCTATCAAGATCACATTAGATATTTAGATGCCTTTATTCAGCAGAAAAACTTAAAAAACATTGTGATGGTGGTTCATGATTGGGGATCAGCATTGGGGTTTGATTATGCAAGTAGAAATGAACATAATATTAAAGGCATTGTGTTTATGGAAGCAATCACAAAACCAATGACTTGGGAAGACGCAAACTTTATGGAACGTTTTCTATTTAAACGCTTTAGGCACGAAAAAAGAGGACATCAAATGATAGCTAAAAATAACTTTTTTATAAAAATGTTTTTGTTCAAATTCGGAACAAAGAGAAAACTTTCTAAAGAAGAAAAAGCATATTATAACTCCCCATATCCAACGGTAGAAAGTAGAAAACCACTAGAGGTTTGGCCTAAAGAAATACCAATTGAAGGCACACCTAACAGAAATCATACAATCATAGCAAACTATTCACAATGGTTGAAAAAAACCAATATTCCGAAGCTATTATTATATGCGAAACCAGGAATGATTTTAAAGAAAAAAGATGTTGCTAAAATTCAACAAGAGTTCAAAAATATAGAATCTGTTTACATAGGAAAAGGAAAACATTATATACAAGAAGACCATCCACACGAAATTGGAAAAGCAATTCAAGAATGGATAATAAATTCAAAAAATTAAACACATAATAAAAAGATGAAAACAATTAAAATACTATTAATAATGTTCGCAATTACAGTTACAGGAAACAGTTACGCGAAATCACATTTTATCATAGATATGGTAAAGTTGAAAAACAAAAATACAAGCATTTCTAATTATTTAGAAGCTATTCAAAACATCGCTAAAACATATAATGGAAGGTTAATGGTTAACCCTATACATATTGAAGGCCAAATAGAAACAGATGTTGCTCCAATAACAACAACGGCTTTTGACTATGACTATATTTTCATTCTTCGTTTCGATAAAAAAAGTGATGCCAAAAGGTATGCAAGAGACCATAGGGTTGAAGAAAATTACATGTCATTTTCAGTATTGCTAGAAAAACAAACGGTGTTTTTAAGTAAAAATATGATGGCTTTACCTGGTATGCCAAAGTTCCCCGAAATTGACAATACATTAGTGAGGCCTGCACCAGCATTTATTTTAGTGAATGCCATCAAGATGAGCATGACACCAACACCAGTTATAAGGATGATGAAATATTTTAAACGTAATTATCCGTCAATCACAAATAGTGGAACCAACTACTTTTCAACATTTAAAGTAGCGAAAGTGCTAAAAGGAGATTTTGATTTTAAGATGTTATTCTTAACCGAATGGAAAAGCATGGAAGCTTTCAAAGCTGTTCATAATTCAGAAAACTTCAAAAAGAATGTTCATTTAAGAAATAAATCCTTCAAAGGTTTTACTGAAGGAAAAGGAAGGATAACATCTTGAAATTAATATCGGCTAATAAACCCATTGCACAAGAAACATATAAAACATTAACAATGAAACATTACATAATTCAAGTCATTATTATTATCGCTTTGTTCGGTCATTTTTCCAATAACTTATTTGCGCAGGATCAAGTAACTAATAATAATGGGAAACCAATAGAATATAATTTTGGCCACCAATATCAAATACAATCAAAAATTCTAGGGGAAGAACGTCAATTATTGATATATGTACCTGAGGAATACCAAAATCAGCCGACAAATTCCCAGTTGTCTACATATTGGAGGGAAATATACACTATAAACATGCCGTAATTTCAATAGAGAAAATACAAAAGAGCGGTTGGATGCCTGCAAGTATTATTGTTGCAATTACTGATAACGAAGGTACAAATACACGTGATTATCGCCAAGAAAGTGATAATTTTTTACGCTTTATCAATCAAGAAATGCAACCTTTTGTCGCCAAAAACTTTCGGATAAATGGTTTCAAAACACTTTTTGGTCATAGAGATTCGGGAAAATTTGTCTTAGAAACATTTATCAAAGATCCTGATGAGTTTGATAATTATATTGCAGCAAATCCATATTTCAGAAAGGGTTTAATCACTAAATTTGAAGATTTGTTGGATAAAAATAAAACACTTAATCAATCGTTGTATTTTTCTATGGGTACTGTCCTTGATAATGGATCCTATAATGTAAAACCAACTGAGGAACTTGCTGAGTTACTTAAAAAGAAGGCTCCGAAGAGTTTGCAATGGAAGTATCAATATCTGCCTCTACATGGAGCTCACAGTTCAGCAAATGTAACTTTATATGATGGTCTCTCAGTGACTTTTGCTGATTATTTAGGTCTTCCTATTTATAATTATCAGGATTTTGTCGATGTCAATAGAATGGAAGGCGTTAAAACATTCTTTCTAGAGCGAGCAAAGAAATATCATATCTCTGATGAAGTTGACGAAGGGACATTTATGGGATTGGGTTTTATGTTTATGGACGGTTGTAATCCAATAGAAGCGGTTGAATTAATTGTTGATGCTATTAAGAATAATTTTCCAGAATCGGTGCAATTATATAGAGTATTAGGTCGAGCTTATTTGAAGATGGAAGACAATGAGCAAGCGTTTAAAGCTTATGAAAAAATGGTTTTAAAGGCTAAGCAACAAAATCACCCTAGATTAGATGGTTTTGAAAACCTGCTAGAACAGGTGAAAAAGAAAATGAAGGATGCAGTGGTAAAAAATTAATTGAACTAGAATGAGTAGGAAATGGACGTCTTTAAAAACAAGAATAAATAATAATCGTCTACTTTTCTAATTCATATTAATTACAATACTTATGAAGCGTTTTATTAAATATTTTTTCATCACATTAATTCTTTTAGTTCTCTGGGCATTTATTGGATTTTTTGGGACTAAACAAGGTTTATGGCATAAGACTATTTCACAACAAAAAACTCCTAAAGCTTTCATTGATGCTTCAAAAAAGGAAATTGAAAATACTTTTGTTGGAAACTTTGCCATGGCAACTTTTAACAATGGTACAGTTGAAACTGAAGAATTTCATTCGGCTGGAGAATCTGTAAATAGAAACACGATTTTTCAAGTAGCCTCTATGAGTAAATGGGTTTCTGCAATAGGAGTGATGAAATTGGTTGAAGATGGTAAATTAGATTTAGATGTTCCAGTAAGTACTTATTTGACTCGTTGGCAATTACCTGATAGTGATTTTGACAATAATAGAGTTACCGTAAGGAGATTGTTAAGTCATACGGCTGGCCTTACTGATGGTCTTGGTTATTCTGGCTTTAAAAATGGAGAGTCAACTCAACCTATTGAGGAATCCTTAACCAAAGCAATTGATGCAGATGAAGGAATAAGTGGTGAAGTAAAAGTAGGAATAAAACCTGGAAGCTCTTTTAAATATTCTGGTGGCGGTTATACCTTATTGCAACTTATTGTTGAAGAAATTACTGGACAGTCTTTTGCAACATATATGAAAGAAAGCCTATTCGAGCCATTGAACATGTCGCAGTCAAGTTATATATGGGATGAAACGCTAGGTTATAATTTAGTTGAGTTTTATAATGCTGATGGTACAAAATCGGAACATTATAAATATACCTCTTTAGCTGCAACTTCATTATATACATCACTTGCAGATTTAGAAACTCTCTTTAAAGTGTTTTTAAAAGGAAAAAACGATGAAGTTATTGGTAGAAACGTAATTTCTCCAAAAACATTGAGAATGATGCGAGTTTCTGAAGCCAAAACTATGGGAATGGATATTTGGGGATTAGGGACTATTCTATATGCTTCAGTTGATGATGGAGATTTTATTTTTGGGCATGATGGCAAAAGTACACCTGCAATTAATACAGCAATAAGGTTAAATCCACAAACCGGAAATGGAATCATAGTATTAGAAACTGGTCATCCAATTTTGGCAACAAAACTCGCAGCAGAATGGGTGTTTTGGAAAACAGGAAAAGTAGATCTTACTCTATTTACTATGCTAAAAGACAAAATGATTAGCACTATTGGAATTGGATGGATACTCATTGTAATCTCATCAATCGTTATTGGAATCGTAAGGAGGTTTCGTAAGAAAAAAAGAAATGCATAAATAATTTAGAGGTAGTTTTACAAAATTTTAATTGGAATAGGTTCTTTTATACGTATTCGTTCAAGTCTATCAACAACTGAGGCTACAAATCGTTTTATAGAATTACTAGATTACGTTAATTTTTTAAAGTCGATACATCTATTTTTTGCCTTTATATACATTCTCTTTTTATTCATTCGCTATTTTTTTAGGGTTTATAATCGCAAAGGGTTTTATATCTCTCTAAAGCAATTTGGGATTATGGTTATTAGCCCAATAATCATAGTCATGATTATATATAAATTAATAGCTTACACTAATAACAATGAAGATTACGACTATACTTGGGACTATTCTGTAAAAAACACATCAGGTAAATCTAAAAATCGCAATAGTATTGATGGAAAACATAGAGAAATGCATGTTTTTGGCTTTGGAGATAGCGATAAAAAGAACATCTCGGATTTATTAAAGGCAAATGTAGAATGGACAGCAGTTGTTCCTTTTATTTATCAAAAAAATGAACAATCAAAACAAATATCAGTTCCAAATAAAATAGGTCACTGGACAAAAAAAGACTCTTCATTTATAGAAATAATGGATCAGTTTCATAACAGTGGATTAAGGGTTATGTTAAAACCACACCTTTGGTTATCTGATGGGTCGAGATCTAATATCAATTTATCATCAAAGAAAGAATGGAACGCTTGGTTTGTATCTTATAGACAAAACATGATTCATTATGCAAAGTTGGCTGAACAAAGTAATGTTGAGTTGCTTTGTATTGGTACAGAGCTTAGAACTTCCATAAAACAACAACCGAAGGCTTGGGATAGTTTAATTGAAGAGATTAAAGAAGTATACTCAGGTAAGTTAACTTATGCTGCTAATTGGGATGAAGAGAATGAACTATTAGCATTTTGGAAAAAACTAGATTATATTGGAATTCAAGCATATTTTCCTCTAACAGAAAACAAAAACACGGATTTAGAAACTATTAAAAAGGGATGGAATCAACACATCATTAAACTTGAGGCTATGTCAAAAAAATACAATAGACCTATTTTGTTTACAGAAGTAGGTTATAAGAGTGAAACTTCAGCAACTGTAGATCCTTGGGAATGGAATTCTTTATTTCGTAAATTAATTAGAAAGAAGTCTAACAGAACCCAACAGTTAGCCTATGAGGCTCTTTTTCAAAGTGTATGGGGAAAAGATTGGTTTGCTGGGATATACGTTAGGCAATGGTCATTCCGATCACAAAAAGAAAACGCTCCCAAAAACTTAGATTTTTCTCCTCGATTTAAACCTGCGGAGAATACCATTGCTAAATGGTTTGATAAATAATCCTCTATAATTAAAGATCAATCAATAGCAAGTTTACAAATCAATGACATAGATAGTATTCGAATTAGATTAAGCCTATAATTTAATTTACGTATTTTAATAAAATGGGGTTTAAATAATGTTGTACATATGTTGTACAGAGGAAATAAAAAAGGCTCTCAATTTCTTGAAAGCCTTATCATTACTAGTAGCGGGAACTGGACTCGAACCAGTGACCTTCGGGTTATGAGCTCTCAGCTGGTCATTTTTTAAACCATTTTGTTATAATTTTTGGTGCTAATAGTAAATCGGTTCTGTCCTTTAGACTTACATTCTGATTATTTAGGAGAAAAGATATTCAGGTTGATTTTATTATTGATTATTTTCGATTTTCATGTTTTACCCAGTCTACTTCCATAACCCATTCATCTTTCATAGGTGAATGGGTAATTTTGGCGAAGTTTAAAATAGCAAACATCGGCTCAGGATATTTATCGCCCTCTCCAACATTGCGGTATACTTCTTTTTCATCAACCCGATAAACAAGATCATAGAATTTGGAAAGTATTCTATAGAAACGTATTTTTAGGTTACTTTAACAAAAATCAATTAAGAAACAAAGAACAATTCATAAGGTTGGAAACTAATATGGAACTTGATTAGCTTTTATGCTGTATTTGCAAAATTATACATTCATCAAAAATTAAAAATAAATTAATGCATAGGTCCATTATTACTAATTCGATCTGGTTATTAATTGGCAAAATTGCGTCTGTATTATTTAATTTACTGATAACCTTAATGATCGCTCGTACCTTTGGTGAGAGTGGGTTTGGTGAATACTCGTTTCTACTAGCTTACACCTCTATTGCTTTAGTTGTTTCAACCTTCGGAATGGATATTTATGTAATGAGAGTTGTCGCTATTCAAGATAACAATTCTATTTCCACTGCAGTTATCGGTTCTTTGATCATCCAAATAACCCTTGCCATATTGATGATTTTTGGAACCATTATTTGGAGTGTTTTTTCAGGAAGTGAAATTCAATCCATGGAAGTTTTATGGTTATTCCTACTTATTCTTATTCCTTCTGCATTTGGTACTGTTTTAAACGGCATTTTGAAAGGAATGGAGAAAATGGGTTATTATGTCATCTATCTTTTGGTTGATCTTACTATTCAGGTAATTTGTATTCATTTCTTTTTATCAGAAATATCAAATATTTCTAGTTTAATATTGATTCTATTAATAGCTAGATTGGCTGCCGTATTATTAGCTGGTTTCTTTGTTTGGCTAAAGACTTCAATTAATTGGCAATTTATCCTTCCTTCATGGAGCCAATTTAAAAATATCCTTCAGGCCGGTAGTTATATTTCAATGGCTATAATTCTAGCAACTATATTTCAAAGGTTAGGTGTCTTGACTTTATCCTATTTTAACACCGATGCAGATGTGGGTGTATTTAATGCTGCGAATAAAATAATAGAAGGAATGAAAATATTGCCAGCCGTGTTTTATGGCGCACTATTTCCTTCGATGGTTAAAGGAGGGGAACATTTTCGGCTTAAAAAGAATGGGATAAGATACCTTTTTATAGCTATGGTTGCAGTAACCATAGTAGGCTATTTTTCATCAGAGTTAATTATAGCTATTATATTTGAAGGTTTCGAAAAATCAAATGCACTATTCAAAATATTAATTATCGGAGTAATTCCATTTATGCTACGCCAACTTTACTCGTTTAGATTTATGGCTTCAGGTAAAGAAAAGGAGGTCTTTATTATTAGTTTGATATCATTGTGCATTGCTCTTGTAACCTATAATATAGCTTTATATTATTTTGGTCTAACTGGTTTATGCTGGGCGATTAATCTTGTTTTAGTAATTGAAGTTTTTGTTTACGTCTCTTTCAAGAACTTGCTAAGAATAAAACTTATTTAGATCTGTTTTCATGTGGATATGGTTTTTTTGGAACCTTTTTAGATAAAAATTCACATAAGGGGTCCCATTCATTTTCATTTTCCAAATCAAGTACAAGAAGATCTTCGCTACGGTCCAAAAAATAATTAAATACATCCTCATGGTAGGTTTCCCATTTAGCTATAAAAATATTTTTATTAAATATCATAGTGCCATAGAAGCTTTGATGAATATCATTAGCCACTTTTTGTAGTTCGGTGTTTAGTGTCTTCAACTCTTTTTCAAAAAGCCACTGAACGCTTTCAAGCCAAGTCTCTTGAGATCGAGTTGTTAAGATAAATTTGCACTTTGGTAATTTTTGATCTAATTCTTGATATAGAAGAGGTATAGGGTTATCTAAAAAAGCATCATATTTATTAAGTAATCTATCCTTCTGATTATAAAATAAAGGTATTGAATTAGGGGCCGTTTTAATTCCAAGTTCTTTAAGTGCAAAATAGAGCGAAGTAGTTCCTGTTCTTTGTAGTCCAATACCCAATATCTTTTCTCTCATATCGCATAAAGATAATTAAAAACTCAAGCCTGTCTTAGTTTGTCAAAAAAATTGTAATTTGAAATCAAAATGAAGCAACAAGGCATTTTATCCGCAGATGCACTCATCAAGTGGAAAAAAAGTAATGGCTCTTTAAGGGTTCCTGTTTTACCCAAACATTTAATTATGTGCCCTCAACATGTAATTCCTCCAATTTACAAAAGGTTTTGGTTAAAGGAAATAAAAGGTATTATTGGGAAACATATCTGTGTTGATCAAAATAAGGGAGTCTTTCTTAGTACGGGTTGGGGTATAGGTGGCCCTGCATTAGTTGCTATTTGTGAAGAATTTTATGCACTTGGAGTACGTAATTTTATACTAGTAGGCTTAGTAGGCAGATTGACAGAAGCGCTACCAGAAGCTGAAATAATATATGCAAAATCTGTTTTTAGTGAGGAAGGCACATCTGCACATTATTTACCAGAAACCGAGAACAAAACAATTGATTGCCCGTCGGATTCTTACTTTAAAGCATTTGATGATATGGGCTTTAAGAATGGTAAATTTGTAAGTACAGATGCTCCATTTAGAGAAACTATTGATAAACATACGCATTGGGAAAATGAAGATTGTACTATAGTTGATATGGAAACTGCCTCATTATATGCATTTGCTAAATATTACGGAGTAAATGCAAATTCAATAGGTATTGGTGCAGACTCAATTGCGAATAATGAATGGCTAATGCCTGTAGATTATAATAGAATTAAAGCCTTAGTTAAAAAAACTGTATTTGATTTAGTAGATATTTTAGCATGAAACCACTTACTATTATTATCAATGCTTATAATCGTCCAAGAAGCATTCATAGGCTTTTATCAAGCATAAAACTTGCAGATATAGATGAAGGAACAAATCTTATATTTTCTTTAGAATATGATCCGCATCCAAAAGTTCTGACTCAGGTTAATGATTTTGAATGGGGCTATGGAAAAAAAGAAATACTTCGACAAGAAAAAAAATTAGGTTTAATCGGGCATTTTCTGTTTTGTGGTGGTCTCACAAAAAAATATGGTGAAATCATCTATTTAGAAGATGATCTTTTTGTGGGTAAAAGCTTTTATACGTATTCACAACATGTATTAGAGCAATACAGAGATGTAGAAAACTTAGCTGGTTTTTCATTGAATGCCCTATGGTTTAATGGATATTTACATATGCCATTTCACCCTATTGATGATGGTAATGGGTGTTTTTTCTTGCAAGTACCTTGGTATCAAGGTCAGATATATACTCCAAATCAATGGGCTCATTTTGAAGATTGGTATAATCAAAAGATGAGTATGAGTGAAGATTTGTTGATTCATGATTTATTTCGTAATTACAAATTACAAGATGATTGGTTTCCAGTGAAAACACAATATCTAATAGAAACAAACAAGCACTATTGCTTTCCAAGAGTAGCGCATTGCGTTAATTTTGGGGATATTGGAATACACTTTGAAAAAACAACCAATTTTTTCCAAACAGAGCTTTCACTAAGTAATCAAATGCCCTCTCTATTACCTTTTACTGAATGTTTAGCTGTTTATGATTCTTTCTATGAGCTTCAGCCGGAAAAATTAAAACAACTAGTTCCTCATTTAAAAAAATATGATATTGAACTTGATTTAAACGGGAGCAAAGAACTGTCAAAAATCAAATCTGAATATGTTATTACGGCTGTAAAGCCTAATAAATATGAAGCGTCATATGGTCTCGAGATGCGACCACATGAATTAAATATTGTTTATCAAATAGAAGGGAATCACTTTTATTTAGCAAAAACGAATCAATTAAAAACAGATAAAAATAAGCAGCAACGCTTAAATGAGAAATTTAGTTATCACTATCGATACAAATTAACGAAAGCTCAAAAATTCAAAATATTTTTATCTAAGTTGTTTAAATCTTAGTAAACGTAATCATATAGTAATCTCCTATAGAATTAAAAATAGGGAGTTTCGAAACTAATTTGTCCAGTTTAGTAAGTGATTTGAATATTGCTGGGTATTTCTTTGGGAAGAATTCTATAAAAGAAGGTGGAGTGAATATGCAAATACCGGTTACAGAAACGTCTTTTATCAATCCATCTAATGTATCAGTTATCACCTTTGGGCTGTAATACCAACATTTAAAATATTCTCCTTCAAGATGTGCAATTGATGGAGATCCAGATTTCCTTCTATTTGCTAATTTAAAATTACCTTTTAGTAGATACAGCTTTTCCCATAACGTGAAAGGTGGTAATATCGTTAACGTAGTCTTACCTCCTGATTTTAATTTAGTAAGTAATTGACTTACAACTTCAGAAAGATTAGGGCTGCAATTTAAACCTCCAAAATTACTATACACATAGTCAAAAACACCTTCTACTTCAGATACATTTTCATAGTTCATTTGGATAAATGAAATTTGATTTTCAAGTTGATGCTTTTGAATTTTTTCTTGAGCTTTTTCAACCATTTGCTCGCTTATTTCCAATGCTGTTACTTGATAACCTAATTTTGCAAAGAACACTGCATCCGTTCCTGTTCCTGCATTTATTTCCAAAATATGATCGTCTTTCTGCAACCCATCGAGTACTTCATTACGAATAATATTTCGCATGTAACTAACAATAGGATTGGAATCGTATATATCATCAAATATTGCAGACTGTTTACCAAACGCCTTGCTTACAATATCTTCGTTTTCCATAATTATGGTTTTGAATAAATATATAAAGGAAATGGATATTTAGGCACTAGGGCTGTCCAATTCTGGTATTTAGCAAAGCCTAATTCAGTCAATTCATCTACTGTATGATGAAAATAATTATTTGCCATTTCAGGAACTCCTAATTGTTTGTAGTATGCTTTACTTCGCTGTTTTGCTTCTTTTGATTCGTTACTATTATTATATAATGGGCTATCATTGATTAACAGAAGTCCATTTGGTTTTAGAAGAGATTTAGCGATCTTGATTATTGTAGATAGATCATCAAAATATTGAATAGAGGCATTAAAAATAATTACCTCAAATGATTCATTATCAAAAAAGGTATTGTTAATCAAATCGAAATAACAAAATCGAGTATTATCATTACCGAAAAGTTGGCTAGCTTGTTTAAGTTCTATTCGATTTAAATCCACTCCTGTGAATTCACAATTAGAAAATTCCTTTCCTAGATTTCCAATTAACCACCCATTCCCACATCCTATATCTAATAGAGTAACTGGTTTTCTTTTTTTTATTACTGATAGTAACCTTTTATAGCTTTTGGCTCGAAGTTTCCATTCATTGTGATGTGAATGTACAGTAGTAGTAAAAGGCAGTTTTGATACCTGATTATTTGTAAGTACTCTTCCTTCTAACGATCGAGCCTTAAGATAGCGCTCCTCATTAAAATCATCATGAGGTTGGCTTATCATTACTATACCATCTTCTATAAACGCCTCCATTAAGCTAACTTTTTCATCTGTATACTTTTATAAAAAGCCAAAGGAGCATAATATATTACTTTAAGGACATCTTTACATTTATTTAATGTTATTTTATGGGGTCTGGATAGTATATTTTTTATTGATACAAATCCTTTTTCAATGTAGAAAACATAGTGCGTGTATCGATGTAATACTTTATAATAAGCTGGAGAATATGTATTTTTAAACATCATATCTAAATCATCTGAATCTACCCAGTTCGATTTCCCTACCAAATCATTTTTAACCATATCATAGAATTTGGTTTCTGGAAGTGGATATGAAACAGATATTCCAATATAATCGGGGACCAATTCTTTAATCATTTTGATGGTCAATTTAATATCATCTTTTGTTTCTCCCAAATAACCATATTGAATAAAAAGACCTAATTTAACTCCTTTTCGTTTTATTAATGTTGCTGATTCATGGATTTGGCCAACCGTAATGCCTTTATCCATAGCATCCAATATCTTTTGTGAACCAGATTCTGCTCCCATCCATACTTCATCAAGCCCGGCATCGACTAAATCATTAATGTTATCTTCTTTAAGAAGTAAATCTGACCTTGACTGAATTTTAAACTTTATATTAAGATTCCTTTTAAGCAATTCATCTCTAAACTCTTTAACCCATCCAGGCTTTAATCCAAAAATATCATCACACATCCAAAAGTGAATAACTTGATGATTCTTTACATGGTACTCAATTTCATTCACAACTCGCAAAGGTGATCTTGAATTATATCTTTGACCATAAATAGGTTTCGCACACCAATTACATTTGTACGGGCATCCACGTGTAGTAGCTATGTTGAGATAATGTGTTTTATTATGAAACTCCCAAATCTTTTTATACTCATTAACATCAATTAGGTCCCAAGCGGGTTGAGGCATTTGATCCAAGTCCTGCATAACTGGTCTCTTGGGTGTAATCTTAATTTTAGAACCTTCCTTATAGGCTATACCCTTTATATCATCTATTGCATTTCCTTCATTTAATGTGTTGATAAGCTCTAATAATGTAACTTCACCTTCACCTTTAATAACTACGTCAGCTCCATTATCTAAGTATTTCTCATGATGATCTGTAGAATCAGAACTACAAGTGATTATGGTTAAACCATACGATTTTGCCATTTTTTGCATTCTAAATGCTGCTTCTCTCATGGTGGTAAGGCACATCTTGGTTAACCAATTGAAACCATCATCAAAAATTACGAAATAATCAGGTTTAAATTGCTTCAAAACCTCCTCAAGACCTTTTTCAGATTTTCTAAGAGCCACATCGAATAAAGCAACTTCGTAACCATTATCGCGTAGATGAGCCGCAGCAGTAATCGTCATCAATGGAGGAAATGGTTCTCCCATTTCCCATTGTTTCGAGTCCAACTGATAATAATATGAATGGCTAAATAGAACTTTTTTCATTAACTTCTAAATTATATTTTCCAAATGACTGCACCTTTACTTTATCTTCCTTATAAGCTTCCGGATTGAAACTAAAATTGTCATTATTAGGAAAAAGTTGATCTACTAAATTTATAGAATAATAATTAATGAAATTCTTCTTAAACCTTTCGTTAAATTTACTTTTCACTAGCTCCTGATATCCTCCTCGTGCAGTAGATATTCGGTGAAGATTAAACTTGCGATTAGGACTAAAAGTAGCACTGAGTTCTTTAACCCCTACAGAACCTTTCTTTAAGCTCCTTAAAAGGCCGAAAATTATATAAAACAAATAGCTGAAAGGAGTCAATATTTTAGAGAGAAGCGTGGTTCTCTTAAAGTTTTCCACTCCTGACTTAATACTCCCTTTAGCGTAATAACTTTCGATCCAACTATTTGAAGATACAAATTTATTAAAGACCCCTTTATCAATAATAGGTTTTATATTGATAAGCTCTGTAGCTGTATAAAAATTTTTATTATAGATTTCTAAGAATGACTCTTCTGTAATAAAGTTAAAACAGTAAAAGTGTGTTCCTTTAAATATTCTAACAAAATTAGCTAGGACTCTTTCAATCAAAGCAAAACACCACAGTGTATTTTTAGAAGTAATCACAAATAAATCCAAATCAACAATATCTTCATTAGGCTTTTTTACAGGGTTGTCAGCTGCAACTGACCCTGAAATTCCAACAAACTTTATGAATGGTATCTTTGAAAGTACAGTAAAACCCTTTCTACCTTTTTCAATAATTTGTTTCGTCAGTTCTGATTTTTTCTTTTGGTCTTTAATAATTTTCTCTTTTCCTGAACAAGCCAAGCAATCTTGAAATTCAATGATCAATCCTTCATTCTTTAGCCCATCGACAGCAGTATCAAAGATTGATAAGTTATCATTTCTGACCCCTATCCATGATTTCAATGATTTAATAGAGACAGGAGCATTGAATATGTCTCTATAACAGACATGTATAGCAATGGATTCCTTTATTGATACTTTCATAAGATTACTAAGGTAATTAATTTACCCGATAATTTGAGCTTAGTTTGTAAACCATAAATGTTAAAAAAAACGGTGCTGTCGCATCAAAATGAGAATAAACTAATCATTTAAATTAAACAGTTATGCTGCCAACGCATAAAATGATTTAAACATTGATTTTCTATTAGAAATCAACTGTTCTTTCTTAATCATATGTGCCATTTCTATCCCAGTCAATGTTCTGTTTGTCTCCATTTTATGAGTTTTTATTTAAACAAATTGATATGTAAAACAAAAGTAAAATTCCTTTTAAAAGTTATTTTAAATTACGACAATTCCATGAAGAAAGAACGCACCATTTTATACACCTTTTAGTTAATTTCAATTGAAATCATAAAAAATTATAACATTGAAAACCATGCGATTAACAGTGTTCTGTTTTTACCTAAACTAAGTTCGTCGGGATGACAGGATTTACAGAATCCCAATAAACCCTCAGTGCAAATAGAAAATGAACGACTATGGCATTCTCACTTTTCATCACGCTGTCTTCCAAAATATAAGGATTTACAGAATCCCAATAAAACCCTCAGTGCAAATAGAAAATGAACGCTTATTGCGTTCTCATTTTTCATCACGCTGTCTTCCAAAATATAAGGATTTACAGAATCCGAAGAAACCCTCAGTGCAAATAGAAAATGAACAACTATGGCATTCTCACTTTTCATCACGCTGTCTTCCAAAATATAAGGATTTACAGAATCCGAAGAAACCCTCAGTGCAAATAGAAAATGAACGCTTATTGCGTTCTCATTTTTCATTCAGACTTGCTTACCAAAGTAACCTTTGGACGCAAGCCTGAATGAAAAATGATCCAGCTTCACTGGATCATTTTCTGTTAAGTCGGGATGACAGGATTTGAACCTGCGACCACACGGCCCCCAGCCGTGTACGCTACCGGACTGCGCCACATCCCGAAAATTATAATTTAGCTCTATTTTTAAATTCCACCGAGATTATATATAAAGTCAATACTTTAAGCGGTGCAGCCTATCCTGAGCCTGTCGAAGGGCCACATCCCGAAATTAGAGTAGCAAAAATAACTATTTCTTTTTCGTCAGCAAGACCGAAAAGGGATTTATTCCCACAACTTTTACCATTCTATTCACATCAAATTTTTCCATCTACATCATAAATTCAAAGACAGGGCTCAGTTATGACTTACTTGCGGCTATAAAACAATTATATTATGAAAAAAATACTTTTTATTTCACTCATTGCGATACTTACAACTACGTTGATATCTGCACAATCCATTAAGACTGAACGCATGTTATACTCTTGGAATAACATGAAGAAAATGGTCGTCAATTCTGTTAAGAAAATGCCAGAAGCCCATTTCAGCTATGCGCCAACCAAAGGCCTACGCACCTTTGATGAACAGGTAAAATACCTGACAAGATCGAACCGTATTTTCATCTCCAAATTAACCGAAATAGATGTAAAAATAGCCAACAAAAACACCAAGGAACAGGTGAAAGGAAAAGAAGCCATCATCAGAGATTTGGAAGCTTCGTTTGACCTTGTTATCGCTTCTATTCCGAAGATTAAGAGTATCGATCAAAACATTATCCTGTTTGGGCAAAAAACCTCAAAAATGGAAGGGCTTATGTTCATGACCGATTACCTAAATCAACAACATGGTAAACTGATGATTTATATGCATATGAAAGGCGTTGAGCCTGTGAAATCTACCAGCTGGCTGCAATAGTTTACCATCACACCTAGGATGGCTATTATTAAGTTTAAGTTGAATAAATGGCTAATTCTTGAGGCCGGTTTATGACCGGCCTTTTTTGCGTGTATTAACGAGATTCCAGGGTATCTTGGATCTCCGACTTATAGGATCGACTCGAAACAATTTTTTCTCCGTTTTTCATTTCAAAAGCGAAGGTGTTATTGTTAAGGTATTTATACGTATCAATAAAGTTGGTATTGATAATAAAGGAGCGATGCACTCTTAAAAATTGAGCCGGTAGCTGTTGCTCCAACAAATTTAAAGCAGCTCTATACAAATGAGCATCCTGCCGTGTTCTTAAGATTACATACACCGATCTGGCTTCCAGATAACACACATCATTGGCTTTAATAATTCGTTCAATTCCATTCTCCTTTAATACAAACTCGGTGAGATGTGGTGAATTGCTTTCTTTAAAATTATGATAGAGATTCATAACTTTTTTGCTGAATTCAGCTTGTTTTTTAAGAGCAATACTATCCTTGGCCGTATTCAATGCTTCGGAAAAACGCTTGGCATCAAAGGGCTTCAGTAAATAATTAATGGCCTCCACTTCGAAAGCTTTCAGCGCATATTCATCATAGGCCGTAGTAAAAATGACAGCGCAGCGAGATGATTTAAGTGCATGGGCAACTTCAATACCATTGATTCCGGGCATTTGAATGTCCAAAAACACAATATCCGGTTCATTTTGCTCCACAAACGCTATTGCCTCCCTTCCATTACGACATTCACCTAATAATTCAACCTCTTGATCTTTGAGTAATAAATCACGAATATAGCGGCGTGCATGGGGTTCATCATCCACAATTAAAGCGGTCATCATCATAGCTTAGTTTGTTTAATAGAAATGACTATTGTAAATAAATGGGGGGTCTTGGTGATCTTTAAGCTTTGGTCTTCCCCATATAAACTCTGTAATCGATTCTTCAAATTAACTAATCCCAATTTGGTTGAATTCAGGACCGTTTTATTTTCTTCTGAAGGAATAGTATTGGACATTTCTACTAATAACTCCCCATCAACTATTGCTGAAGAAAGAGAAATGATTCCCTCTTCTTCCAGCCAAGAAATTCCGTGCTTAAATGCATTTTCTGCTAAGGGTTGAAGGAGTAATGTTGGAACCATGAGTTGCCTCGTATCCGGCGCTATGGACATTTCAATAGTTAATCTATCATGAAAGCGTTCTTTTTCAATGGCCAAGTAATCATCGAGATAGGCCAACTCCTCATCTAATGTAACTTCATGACTATCCTGTTGATCCAGCATTTTACGCAAGAGTCCACTCATTTTAATCACCATGGATTTAGCCTTATCGTCATCATGGCCAATTAAAGTATGCATCGCATGCAATGAATTAAATAAAAAGTGAGGATTTAACTGAGCCTTCAACGAGCTAAGTTTTACTTCGTTAAGCTGACTCTGCATCGCTGCCAATTCCAATTTCCGAGCCTGGGCTGTCTTGAAAGTATCCACTATTTTCAGGATTAAAACGATGACCGTGATATCCAACACCCTACTCATCAAAGCCCTAGGTATAAACTGTCCTAATGATGTTAACACCTCATCCATCGTAGTGCCTTCGAACAGCACCACATAGGTATAATACACAGCGTTTGAAATGACCAAATGCAATCCAATGAGCAGCAGCGCTTCAAAAATGACAACACCAAGCAGTTTTCGATGTACGATTCCTTCAGAATAAAAACGTTTTGAAAAACCATACAACCAATCTATGAGCAATGCCCAAAGCAAATAATTGATCGTAATAAAAAAGATGTAGTCGCTGCGAATATCGATACCATTATGATCATCGGTCCCAAGCGACTGAATAATCACGACCAGGCAAAATAGCAAAGCTCCTATATAAATAGTTTTATAGGGAATAGGCGGTTTCAATCTTTTTAAAATTCGCATAGAAAATTTCACTTGTCAAATCAATAGTTAAAGTAAGCATTATTTCAATCTTCGAATAAAATCATTGAAATTCTTTAAATATAGCTAGGCCACAGTTAGCAGATAAATTAACTACGGATAGAAGTTGCGAATGGCAATATTTGATTTGAATGGCAAAACCATCAGACCCTATAGGCAAGGCCGATAACACTCAAAAGATACATATTATTGCTGCTAGCTTAGATTCGAACCACTACCATCCTTATCCAAATCGGCAATAGTACTTTGAACTTTCTCCATAAAATTTGGATTCTTGGAGGTGTCTAAAAAGTTGATATGCTGATATATTTGAGGTACAGCTTCATACGAAAAGACAATAGGCAAGAGATCAATTAATTTCTCCACATGACGTTTATAAGCCAAATCCATTTCGTTTTTACAGTGGTTTTTGCCATAGTACTCTTCAGATATTACAGGAATAAAGATTTTGGAATCAACAATTCCCCACATGTATTTTGCGGTAAACGCCTCTCCAACTCCAATGCTTTTTTCGTCAAAGAATATAGTGAGTTTATCTCCGTTCGGTTTTCTAAACTCCTGTAAGGGCAGGTATACATTCTTTTTAACCCATTCACTATTTCCATGGGAGTAACTTATAAATACATCCCACTTTTGGGATCCTTCTGCGATTCCCGTAACCAGAAATTTATGGGCAAAACGCCAGGACAGGACAGCCGCAATGAGTATAGCCACTAAGGTGAGTCCAACGGGTATTACATAATCTGTATACAGAATTACAGCACCGTAGACAAATAACAAAGCACTTCCCAATAAAAAGGATAAAACCGCTAGAATTTTAGGTTTCGTCTGAAGGCGTCTCACATATTTGAATAACAATGCAAAGATGAAAACCGTTAAAAAAGCAAAAAACAAGGTTTGACCAATAATAATGGCAATACTGTCTAATGGTTGTTTGGCAAGACTATCGTCGCCAAGACGCTGTTCATTGAGCGCCCAAGCTAAGGCGTAGGTCCCCGGTATGTTACCTGAATTTGGGAGAAGGTCGCTTGCTAAGGCTCCAACAAGTATAATAATATCTTCCTCCTGCGATAATTCTGGTTCAATACGAACCTGGTCCTTATCATTTTCAGAAATGATAAATCGGTGTGTTTGAGAAATGATTTCTTCCTCGTCAGGATTGAAGGGAGCCACGAACTTTTCAAGCATAGTTGGGTTCGATAATTGACCACCTTTTAAATCTTTAGCTGCTTTAGTAACCAGCGCTGGGATAACCACATCTTTGCCGAAAGCATTTTTTATTACAATTTGAGACTCATAGGTAATTAAGTTATTTTCCAGCCTAAAACCGGCATGTAATCTTCCTCCTTCAAATAGTTCATCGTATAAGATGTAAGCTTGTTCGTAGTCATTTTCGTCGAAAGAAAGATTTGGATCATCTCCCCACCTTTTTAAGCTATACACCGCATATAACTTCACTTTTTTCTTTTTTAATATTTCGAGGGCTTGATACAAATTTTGGAGCTCTATCGTATCTTCTTCCCTAGAAAAGGAGATATCCAAAACAATGGCTTTGGGCGAAATTTTCTTCGCTTCCATCAAAGTATCCATGGTTTGAAGAAACTGAACTACACGCCTTCTATAGGCAATTGGGTCTATCCCTACTTTTGGAAGGTCCACAATTCGAATATCATTGGCCAACTGGTCCTCTTCTATCTTTTGATGTGAAAGGTAAACCGACTTAAAATATTCAAAATCTGCTTTTTTCCAGAAATCAGTAAGTGCTAAGAACAGCACCAACACCAACAAAAAGGTAAGTAAGTAGGCAAAAAGCTTTCTAAAAGTTATTGTTGACTTCATCTAGTCCAAGCATTCATATTTATCACCCTGTTCATCATAATAGTCGGCCTTGTCATCATGGGAATCGGCCTTTTCATCTTGATCTATCATACCATAATATCTCCCTAAAACATCATACGCCCAACCCAAGTCATCATTTACATCTTGCCCATGACAGGCATCATAAATGAAGTTTAATTCCTCAAGAAACACCGGTAAGAGTTCCTCTGCAAGCCTCCCACCTGCTTCCAACTGTCCACTCTCAACCAAAGCATCGGCCAAAAGTAAAGAAGCATAGTAATAATCTTGACTATCGGGTTCCCATTCGTCGTAAATTTCACGGGCATTCGTTGCCATCTCAATCCCTTTGGAATATTCTTTTCCCTCTATGTAAATATCTGCTAAAACCAAATAATCATCTGCTAGTTCTTGGATGCTTTCGTAACTATCGGAGTTCGACTTACTATTAATTCTCTTAAGCATATAATCAACGGCTTCGCCATAACTATAATTCACCGGTGGCAAATCGCCAGACACATACTCGCCATTTGAATCAAGCTGTTTCGCCTTATATAATGTGAGTGCTCTAGCATCCTCACTTCTTCCTGAAACATCACAATCGTAAGGATCGAGTATATTAATAATACTATTATCCTCTGTACTGAACTTTGCCCTCTTACTATCAGGCATAGATTCTATTGAAAAAACCGTTCCTTCGGCATGTGCCCAAACATATCCATTGCCCATTCTAAAAAAGCCTAGGTTCGAAGCCGCAGCTTTTAGTTGGGCTTTCACTCTTCCAAACAAAGATGTAACCGAACTACCTTTAATAGATGAATTGATTTCTATTATCGTATTAGGTGCAACATCAATACTTAGTGTTTTATATTTTAAAATTATCCATTGCCCCTTTTTTGTTTGAAATATGGTGCCCGATGCATACTCTTTCCTTGGATTCCATTCTACGAGCACATCAGATTTTGGTTTAGGGTCACTGGGTAATTTAAGTTTCGCTAATACGACAGATTTATTCCCATTTCCATGCTCGTCCACCATCGATATAATCCTATACTGCGCCAACGTAACTTGCGGCATGATTGCAAAGAGCAGGAAAAAAATGATTGCTACTAGAAAGAACCTTTTTTGTTTATTATTAGATGTAATTGTTCTCATAAGGCATTACTTAAAATGGATTTTAAAACTGGCTCCATATCTACAAATATTTATATACTGGCTTGATACAAGTTTAGAGTTCGGCCTGCAATATATGAGTGACTACTATTTGTAAATACTGTCTTATGCTATAAATAATGGGGGAGCGTGAGAACCAATCTTCTGGTTTGAAGGGGAATGCGAAACTCTAATCTAAAATAACACTAAAACCTCTTGATTTTCAGGAGACAATATAAGCTTTTAATTAGAATGAACTGATAGTTCGATAATTCGATAATTCGAAAGAATCTCGGGTTGGCTATAGAAACACGTCAGAAGACGATATTAATGCAGACTTTAAACAGCTCTCTGTAAAAGTTAACGTTTGAGGTAACCCCCTTTTTATTTAATTGGCTATTTTTATTTAAAATTCAACGAAATGCGAAATATTCCCATACTTGTCATTTGTATGTCAACCGTTATACTGAGCTGTGCCCAAAACAGAAAAGAGGGAGACATCACTCTAAAACCGGAAGGAAATCGAACGTATTCTATAGAATATGTGGTTGACAATCTAAACAACCCCTGGGGCATGACATGGCTTCCAGATGGCAGTATGCTTATTACGGAAAAATCGGGGGAACTCATTCATTTCAAGGATGGTGAGAAAATTGAAGTTGGTAATCTCCCAGAAATTTATGTGCGTGGACAAGGGGGCTTATTGGATGTCGCGTTGCACCCAAACTACACCGAAAATGGATGGATTTATTTCACCCATGTGAGTAGTGAAGGTGAAGGTACAGGAGGAAACACAAAACTCATTAGAGCTCAATTAAAAGGAGATCAACTTAGCAACATAGAAAACTTGTACAAAGCCGAACCCAATAGCAAAAGAGGACAGCACTTTGGCTCTCGCATCGCGTTCGATGCACAAAATCATGTGTATTTTTCGGTAGGTGATCGCGGCAATCGAGATGTGAATCCGCAGGACTTGACACGGGATGGTGGTAAAATATACAGACTCATGGACGATGGCGCTATCCCCACGGATAATCCGTTTGTGGCAGATGCGAAGGCAAAAAAAGCCATTTTCTCCTACGGTCATCGAAATCCACAGGGCATGGCTGTACATCCTTCTACTGGTGAAATTTGGGTGCATGAACACGGACCACAAGGAGGCGATGAGATCAATATTATTAGCAAAGGAGCTAATTTTGGTTGGCCCATTATTTCCTACGGAATTAACTATAGCGGCACCAAATTAACCGAAGAAACTGCTCGACCAGACATGGAGCAACCCGTTTACTATTGGGTGCCTTCCATTGCCCCTTGCGGAATGGATTTTGTGACCGGCAACAAATATCCCGAATGGGAAGGTCATTTACTCGTAGGCTCCTTAAAATTCAATTATGTTGAATTGGTAAAACTGAAGGGAGACGAAGTGATTGGCCGAGAAAAAATAGCAGAAGACATTGGTCGTGTCCGCAACGTAAAACTAGGACCCGACGGACTTATCTACATTGCCCTAGAAGGTCGCGGAATTGTACGACTCATTCCTAATTAATAATCGATATTCATGACGCTCATACCTCCAATTAAAACCACTATTTACGTCTTCCTTTTTGCTTTGCTTTCCTTAATCGTGACCTCTTGTAAGTTCAATTCCGAAGAAAAGAATATTGCAATTCACAATCAAACAGAACTGAGCTACGAAATGCAAACGGAATTGGGGGAAAGCATCCAATTAGGATCCGAGATTTACGAAGATTTCTGCCTAACCTGCCACAGACCCAACGGCAAGGGCATTCCTAAGAGTTTTCCACCGTTGGCTGGTTCAGATTATTTAATGAACAAGCGAGAGCAAAGCATTCGAGCTGTTAAATTTGGTCAGCAGGGCGAAATTGTCGTAAATGGTATCCCTTACAACAGCGTCATGGCCGCACAAGGACTGGATAATGATGAAATTGCAAACGTCATGAATTACATCATGAACTCATGGGAGAATAAGCAAGATAAAATGGTGCGAGAAGAAGAAGTTGCTTCCATAACAAAATAACCAATTAACTTGTCAACTCATTAACATAATTCCTAACTTTGCCGTAAAACAAAAACTATGCTCATAATTGGCATCGCCGGAGGTACCGGAAGTGGAAAAACTACAGTTGTTCAGCAAATTGTGGAAGAACTTCCAGAGGAAGAAGTTTGTGTTATTTCGCAAGATTCTTATTACAAAGACACTAGCGACATGACATATGATGAGCGGATACGTATAAACTTTGACCATCCACAAGCCATCGACTTTGACCTTTTGGTTGAGCATCTAAAGAAATTGCGAGATGGGCATTCCATCGAACAACCCGTCTACTCTTTTGTGGAGCACAATCGGACTGGAGATACAGTGACTACCTATCCAAAAAAGGTTATCATAGTGGAAGGAATCCTAATTCTGACGCACTCAGAAATACGGGAAATGTTCGACGTGAAGTTATTTGTTCATGCCGATAGCGATGAGCGACTCATTAGACGACTTAAACGAGATATGGCAGAGCGAGGTCGTGACCTCAATGAAGTTTTAACTAGATATCAGTCTAACTTAAAACCCATGCACGAGCAGTTTATTGAGCCCACCAAAGAGTTTGCAGATATTATCATACCAACCAACAAATACAATACCGTGGCGGTTAAATTAATCAGGTCCATTATACATCAAAAATTATCTTAATTTGTAGCTGTGAACTTTTCAGAGATTAAACAAAAAAAATGGATTCGGGTTTTGAGCAATAAGTATGTCATTATACTATTGTTATTTTTAGCTTGGATGGTCTTTTTTGACACTAACTCTTATTTCATTCACAAGGAATTAAATGATGATATTAATGCACTAGAACAAACGAAAGATTTTTACCGTGAAGAAATCGTCAACGACAAACGCTTCATCGAAAAAATGAAGGACAGTGATGAAGTTGAAAAATATGCCCGTGAAAAGTATTATTTAAAACGGGAAAACGAAGATATCTACATCATTGAAAACGAGGACAGCATTAAACTGAAGGCAAAGGATGAGTGATTTTATGTTTGACGAATTTGAAGCTGTTTCGGCCAAACAGTGGAAACAGAAAATACAATTCGACCTAAAGGGCGCCGACTACAACGACACATTAGTTTGGCAAAGTCTAGAAGGAATTCATGTAAAACCATTTTATCATAAGGACGACTTCTCGAATGAATTTCTACCCATTCCCGGACAGCCTTCCCAATGGAGTATTGGGCAATTTATTTTTATTGACAATCCTGAAATTGCCAATAAACTTGCGCTAGATGCTATTAATAGAGGTGCGACGGCTATCTATTTTTCTGCGAACGCGTCCAAAACTTCCAATGACCCACAAGCTGAGTTGGCCTTCGAATTTCAAAAAGTATTTCAAGATTTTCCCTTCGAAAAAGCAACGATCTATTTCAAATTTCAGTTTTTAAAACCAGATTTTCTTACACGTTTGATTTCTTTTCTTTCTGAAAAAAATGCAACCGTTTTTTACAATTTAGATCCGCTAGGAAACCTAGCACGTACTGGGAATTGGTTTTACAATCAAAGAACAGATAGTGAGCTTCTCGCAAAAATAATACGAACAAACACATCTAGTTCGATACTTAGCATTGACACCACCTTATACGAAAATGCAGGTGCCAATAAGGTGCAGCAACTAGCCTACGCCCTTGCTCATGCTAACGAGTACTTAACAGCACTTGATTTAAGCAATCATACGATAACCTTCGAAGCTTCTATTGGCGGCAACTACTTTTTCGAAATCGCCAAAATAAGAGCCCTTCGGAAATTATACGCTGCTCTAGCCACTGAATATGGAATAAACACAAATTGCCATGTGATTGCCAGACCTTCGAAACGCAATAAAACGCTCTACGATTATAATCTGAACATGCTTCGGACCACAACCGAGTGCATGAGTGCCATTATAGGAGGTGCCGATACCATTTGTAATTTGCCATACGATAATTTGTATCATAAAAGCAATGAATTTGGAGAACGTATTGCTCGAAATCAATTACTTGTTTTGAAATCTGAAAGCTATTTCGACATGGTTTCCAATGCAGGAGATGGGAGTTATTATATAGAAAGTCTTACCGAAGAGCTTGCACAAAAGGCCCTAGAACTGTTTAAAGGAATTGAGAAAAATGGCGGTTTTTTACAACAATTAAAACAAGGGACATTACAGAACAAAATAAAAGACAGCGCCAAAAAAGAACAGCAATTATTCGATGAAGGAAAACTCATTTTAGTAGGTACCAACAAATACCAAAGTGAATTGGACCATATGAAAGATGAGCTTGAGTTATATCCCTTTGTAAAAAGAAATCCGCGTCAAACTGCGATAGCACCCATTCTGGAAAACCGCTTAGCGGAAGCATCAGAGCAAGAAAGATTGAGCCATGAGTAGGAAGAATTTACAACATATGACCTTGTTGGGAAAAGGGGATACCAACTCCAACCCTAAAATTGAAACCCACAAAATGGCCGAGGGTATTGATGTTCACTCTGTATATTCAGAAAAAGATATTGAACAGTTCGATCATTTGGATTTTGTGGCGGGTATCGCTCCTAATCTTAGAGGCCCCTACTCTACCATGTTTGTACGCCGTCCTTGGACCGTAAGACAATATGCCGGGTTTTCCACTGCGGAAGACAGCAACGCTTTTTATCGTCGGAATCTGGCGGCAGGGCAAAAAGGGCTTTCGGTAGCATTCGACTTAGCTACCCATCGTGGTTATGACAGCGATCACGAACGCGTAGTAGGCGATGTGGGAAAAGCGGGAGTTGCTATTGACAGTGTAGAAGACATGAAAATATTGTTCGATCAAATTCCGTTGGACAAAATGAGCGTTTCCATGACCATGAACGGAGCTGTGCTACCCATTATGGCCTTTTACATAGTAGCGGCAGAAGAACAAGGAGTTTCTCCAGAAGCCTTGGCAGGTACGATTCAAAATGATATTTTGAAAGAATTCATGGTCCGCAACACCTATATTTATCCACCGGCACCTTCCATGAAAATCGTCAGTGATATTTTTGAATATACGTCGAAGCATATGCCGAAATTTAATTCGATTTCCATTTCGGGCTATCATATGCAAGAAGCAGGCGCAACCTGTGATATCGAATTGGCTTATACCCTAGCCGATGGTCTGGAATACATTAGAACAGGAATTGCAGCAGGCATGGACATTGACACCTTCGCTCCTCGCCTTTCCTTCTTTTGGGCCATTGGAATGAATCATTATATGGAGATTGCAAAAATGAGAGCCGCTCGAATGCTCTGGGCCAAATTGGTCAAGCAATTCAACCCTAAAAACGAAAAATCACTATCACTTCGCACCCATTGTCAAACGAGTGGATGGAGCCTTACTGCACAAGATCCTTTTAATAATGTAGCTCGTACCTGTATCGAAGCCACTGCGGCTGCCTTTGGTGGGACACAATCTTTACACACCAATGCGTTGGATGAGGCAATCGCCTTACCAACCGATTTTTCGGCGCGCATTGCACGTAATACACAAATCTATTTACAGGAAGAAACTCAAATTAACCGTACCGTAGATCCATGGGCTGGAAGCTACTACGTCGAGAATTTAACCAACGACATCGCTAAAAAAGCCTGGCAACTGATAGAAGAGGTAGAATCCTTGGGAGGAATGACCAAAGCTATTGAGGCAGGTATTCCCAAATTGCGTATCGAAGAAGCGGCTGCACGTAAACAAGCGCGCATTGACAGTGGGCAAGATCTAATTATTGGAGTGAATCAATTCCGCTTGGAAAAAGAAGACCCGTTGCAAATATTAGATGTCGACAACCAAAAAGTCCGAGTGGCTCAGTTGGCTCGATTAAAACGTATAAAAGAGGAGCGAAATAATGATAAAGTCGCCGATTGTCTGTCCAAATTAACCCAATGTGCACAAACAGGTGAAGGAAATTTATTAGCTTTAGCCATCGAAGCAGCTCGTGAAAGGGCTACACTTGGTGAAATTAGCGATGCCTTGGAAACCTCTTTCGGAAGGTATAAGGCACAAATTAGATCATTTAGCGGCGTGTATAGTAAAGAGATAAAGAAAGACCCATCATTCGAAAAAGCAAGACAATTGGCAGATCAATTCGCCGAATTGGAAGGCCGTCGTCCACGCATCATGATTGCCAAAATGGGACAAGATGGTCATGACCGAGGTGCCAAAGTGGTAGCCACCGGTTATGCCGATGTAGGTTTCGATGTTGATATTGGTCCCTTGTTTCAGACTCCAGCTGAAGCCGCCCAACAAGCCATTGAAAACGATGTGCATATTCTGGGTGTTTCTTCTTTAGCAGCGGGGCATAAAACCTTAGTCCCTCAGGTAATTTCTGAAATGAAAAAAAGAGGCCGCGAAGATATTATGGTGATTGTAGGAGGTGTAATTCCGCCACAGGATTATCCGTTTTTATTCGATGCAGGTGCCTTGGCAGTTTATGGACCAGGAACTAAAATTAGTGAGGCTGCCATTGAAATGCTGGAAATTCTAATCGATTCAATTGACTAGGAATTTCAAGCAACCATTACCACTTCGTTGAATCTTTGTGAAACGAATCATCGCACTTTCATTAATCAATTCAAAATGACAAATCCCAATATTAAAATAGAGGAAACAGAAATACTTTCCGACAATTGGTACATTCTCAAAAAGGTAAGCTATAACTATCGTAACAAAGATGGGAGTTGGGAATTGCAAACACGTGAGGCCTACGACCGAGGCAATGGAGCAACGATACTGCTATATAATTCCGAAGAAAAAAAAGTAATCTTAACCAGTCAATTTAGGCTACCCACCTACATCAACGGCAATGACAACGGCATTATGATTGAAGCATGTGCTGGTTTATTAGACCAAGATAATCCTGAAGATTGTATTCGTAAAGAAACTGAAGAAGAAACGGGTTATAAAGTGACCAAGGTGCGTAAAATTTTTGAAGCCTATATGTCGCCCGGTTCGGTCACCGAAATCCTCTATTTTTTTATTGCTGAATATACCCACGACATGAAAGTTAGTGACGGAGGTGGTTTGGTAGAAGAGCAAGAAAATATAGAAGTTTTAGAACTCAATGCTGAAGATGCCTATAAAATGGTTGACAGTGGTCAAATAAAAGACGCAAAAACAATCATGCTTTTGCAATACGCTCAAATCCATAAGCTCGTATAAATTGGACACCTATATCATAAAAACGGAACGACTTGGATTGCGTAATTGGCTGCCCTCCGATGAAGCGCCCTTTATCGAAATGGGGCAGGATCCTGAGGTCATGCGCTATTTCCCGAATACACTTAGCAAAGAAGAGGTACAACTTTCGATTGAAAACTTTCGAAAACATTTTGATGCATTTGGTTATACCTATTTCGCCATGGATGAGCTTTCCACGGGTCATTTTATTGGTTTTACGGGCTTAAAACTACAGACTTTCGAAAGTGAATACACACCATCGGTTGATATTGGATGGCGATTGGCGCGATCTGCATGGGGAAAAGGCTATGCTACCGAAGCTGCCCAAGCGTGCATGGATGCGGCATTTAATCGGTATTATCTCAACGAAGTCTACTCCTATTGCCCCGATCTGAACGAAGACTCTGAAGCCATCATGAAAAAAATTGGGATGGAGTTCATTGGCACCTTCACACACCCGAAAGTCGCAAGTGATTCCCGTCTCAAAAACTGTTTGGTGTATAAAAAAACCAAAACCTAAAGACAATCATCGGCCTTCAACCGGCATCAAGTATTCCATTTTCGTCATCAATCTTCGGAATTATTCTTTGATAAATTTTTGAATACTTTGAAACCCGTCAACGGTTACTTGGGCAAAATAAAGCCCCGAACTTAAATCGGATATATTCACTTTTTTATCAATACTGCGCTTAACTTGAGTCCCTAGCTGAGAATAAATTACAATACTTTCCAAGGGCAGATCTGTTTGAATATTCAATTCGTTGGTTGCTGGGTTAGGATAAAGAATGAATTTGGCTAAGCCTTCGTAGTCTATACCAAGAATACATTCGTCCTCTGTTAAAATAACCGCACTACCCAAGCACCAGCCAGAAAAGCTACCACAAGGAGGGCGTTCAGCGTCCACATCATCGACCACAACACATTCCAAACTGACATTACTCGTGGCCAACATATATTCTAAGTTCTCGTTGTTTCCATTCTGAATATTAAAGGTGCGCAGCCCATCGTTGCGTCGAACATCCAACTTAATGAGATTTATGTTTTCAGAAAAATCTACGGACACTAACTCGTCATTGTCAGCAAGACTTATGGTTTGCAAGGAAGGGCTTCCGCTCAAATCAATTTCTTCAAAGCGATTGTCGTAGGCCCAGAAGATCTCAATATTGGTGGCAGGCGTAAGGTCGATTTCGGTCAATCTATTTTGTCCAATGTATAAGGTGGTAAATGTATTGGTTGCGGGCAAAATAATTTCAGTGAGAAAGTTGTCCTCTACCCTAGCGTCTACCAAATTCAAATTTTGAGACAAATCCAAGGTTCCCAACCAATTATCGATAGCACCTAGATCGGTTATCGCGGGTGCTCCTGAAAGATCTAAAGTGGACAGCGTATTTCCACTGCAGTATAACACCGTTAGATCGGGGTTGTTTCCAAAAATCAAAGAACTCAAAAAATTATCAGCTGCGTAGACCGTAGTGAGTTCAGTATTTGGTGTAAGATCTAATGATCCTTGAATATCATTTCCAAAAATGGACAACAATTGCACGTTTACAAAACTCTCAATTCCTGTAAGGTCATCAATCTTAGTTGACACTGGATCAATAAAGCCCCATGGGACTAGCAATCCACCAGTCACCGCCTCGGCCTCACTCACCTGTATTTCACCGTCGTTATTTGTGTCCACGTCAGACTCTGGAATTTGATCCAAATTGGCATCCACACAAAGAGTGTTCACCAATTGAAATTTAAAATTCGCATCAGGAATGTCTACAATTTGTGCCTGCATAAGGCTTGTCAAAAATAGGAACGGAATTAGGTAGTACTTTTTCATAGGAAGCATTTTTGATAGTTAATAAGGTTTCTTATTAAGATGAGTCAAACGTGTTGTTTTTATTACCCATCTTTTTAAAGTTTTTTCAAAATCCTTAATGAAAGTAACGACATAAGCAGAGTAACTCCAAAATAGCACGGTCGTTGTTTATAAATGACGACTAACTGTTAGACCATGACTGTAAAGGCAAGCAGAAGTTATTAAAGAATTGAGTTGGCCTATGCAAATAGGTGAAGCTTTTGAGATACGTTTTAAGTATTGTTTCCTAGGTAGAAAAATTAAAAAAGGGTGTCCACTTAAACAGAGACACCCTTTTTTTACCCGAAACTACGGAGTTACCTTATTATACATCCGTTTCCATCCCAAATTCCACATATTGCAAAGCAGGGTGAACCATAGGTACAACCAGGCGGGCATAAAGGGCCTCCTTTGGTGCAATATTCCACCAGACTCTGACTTCTATCGATAGTATCAAAGTTTATATAGGTATAAGTTTCGTTCTGTACGTCTTCAAGCTCTACCTTTAAAAGATTAATTATCCTTTCACCATTTTTTTCGCCGAAAACGATGTAATAAAACCCGGATTCGGGTGACGATTGCGCATCTACTGAAACAACGGTATCGAACAAATCTGGAAAATTGGTTTCTAGATGTTTGTTTAGATTTGCATTGTGAATAGTTTTTAAGTAATCTGCCTCAAAAACGGCTATACTCTCCTCGGATATATGGTTCGGGAATTTGTCTTCAGAAGTAAAGCTATAGCTTACCAGTAGGGCAACCACAGCAACGGTTAAAATTACGGCGTATTTTTTCATAATATTCAATTTAAAATTAATAATAGGTTTGTCACTTCTGCGCAGAAATGTTAAATCAAAGTGCTGAAAAACAGTATTTTACAATACTTTAATTCTTATTAAAATTACATAAAATGCTTGATTCAGGCACAGGACAGAATGGTTCAAAGTATCACTTTTTAAGTCAGAATTAGACACAGTTGGACACGGTAATTACTTTTAGTAAGACCTCGATGAATGCATCAACTGATTCGATTAGGATCTCCAAATTCATTATAAATTAAAAGTTGTTCTTTGGGACCAAGTAACCTACTGGGTAAAGTGATGTTAGTTTTTAGCAACCACCTGCTTAAAGTTCGCGTAGAAATACCATACTCTTGTGCAATTTGCTGTCTGGTTTTTGCCTGAAAATGAGAATTTTCCATTTGTTTTGTATTAAATAATAATAGCTTTAGAACATATCAGTAAGCTAACAAAGGGGACATATACTTCTCTTTAATTCGGATAAACAACTTCGCTAAAACATTTTCGGGGAGACACTTAAAGATACCAAAAAAATTCTACATCTCTAGTTCCAAGTGACAACTATGGGGTCATAAATATTTCTTCGAAATCACTATACGGTTTCGCCCATTTTTTTAAACATTTGAATGAGCTTTCGTTCCCTTCACTTTTATTACTTTTACAATATAAATACACCAACATGGATTTAAAGGCAAAAATGCTGCGCGACGACGCTTTAAAGGGAAAAACAATTGTAGTTACTGGCGGTGGTAGTGGTCTAGGAAAGGCAATGACTACTTATTTCTTAGAGTTGGGCGCCAACGTGGTGATTACTTCTCGAAATATAGAAAAGCTAGAAAATGTCAAAACGGAATTGGAAGCTGCCACTGGAGGAAAAGTGTTAGCCGTTCAGTGCGATGTACGTCATTACGATCAGGTGGAAGCCATGGTCAAAGCTTCCAATGATGCCTTTGGAAGTGTAGATGTGCTTTTAAATAATGCCGCAGGGAATTTTATTTCTCCAACGGAACGGCTTTCTGCAAATGCTTTTGATACCATCATCGATATTGTTTTAAAAGGAACCAAAAACTGTACGTTGGCCTTCGGAAAACATTGGATCGCTCAAAAAGAGACCAATAAGGTGGTTTTAAACATCGTCACTACCTATGCCTGGACGGGTTCTGCCTATGTGGTACCAAGCGCAACCGCCAAGGCAGGAGTGCTAGCCATGACACGCTCTCTGGCTGTAGAATGGGCAAAATACGGGATGCGTTTTAACGCCATTGCACCGGGGCCATTCCCTACCAAAGGTGCCTGGGACCGACTCCTACCCGGCGAATTAAAAGAGAAGTTCGATCTGGCTAAAAAAGTGCCATTGAAACGGGTGGGCGATCATCAGGAATTGGCCAATCTAGCGGCCTATTTGGTTTCAGATTTTTCTGCCTATGTGAATGGAGAAGTGATCACATTGGATGGTGGTGAATGGCTCAAAGGAGCGGGTCAATTCAATCTATTGGAAGACGTTCCCGAGGAAATGTGGGATATGTTGGAAATGATGATCCGGGGCAAAAAGAAATCCTAGCGCTAACTTGAGAAGTCCTTAAACCTGACTTACTCTGACGGTCACTTAATCTGGCTCCATCAATTACCACATGTAAATAACTGCGGTTCACAATAATATCTTCGTGTTTAGAGTTCTAAATACAAAGCTTACTATTTGAAATTCCTTAAGTTCCTATTCCGTTTGGCTCTTTTTGTAGTGCTAACTGCTGTTACACAAATTGGAGGTATTGTGTATTTGTTTACCCTGCTGTTCTTTGGTAATATGAAATTAGGGAAGTACATTTTATTCTTCGGAATTTACCTTATCTGTACCTACTTCGTCGTGCCCAAAGTTGCACCCTACTTTGGAAGGGAGCGCCTTATTTCTTCGGAATCTATCGCCTCTCAATCCTTGTTTTATCGTATTACAAATCGAAATTATGTACGGCCAGAAATGAACGTATTGCTTGGCGACATCGCTTCAGAATTCAATAAAAAATATCCTAAGGCCAAAATCGTTTGTTTGGATGCCAATTTTCCGTTCATCAACAAATTCCCCCTACTACCCCATTTAAGTCATAATGACGGTAAAAAACTAGATATCAGCTTGATGTATGAAGAGGAAGGAGTTGTAACGAATAAAAAGCCGTCTGTGAGTGGTTATGGCATTTTTGAAGGACCAAAACGGGGAGAATACAACCAAATAGACAAGTGTAAAGCAAAAGGAGAATGGCAGTATGATATTCAGAAGTATATGACTTTGGGAGTTGTGAACGACGACCTTAAGTTTTCAGAAAAAGGAACAAAAACACTGTTGAATGCGATCTTAAAACAGCCTTCCGTAGGTAAAGTTTTTATAGAACCACACTTGAAGCATAGATTAGGACTCAAACATGAAAAGATACGGTTTCATGGATGTAAGGCCGTGCGCCACGACGATCACATTCATCTGCAATTAAAATGAACCTGGCATTTTAGCCGTTGCAAACACCTCTCATTGAAGCTATATCAATCGTTTTTAGTAAGGATTTACCGTCGTAATTCCAAGGACTTCCCTGTGGCATAATATACTGATCTACAGTACTTTTATATAGTTAATATAAAAAAGGTGGAAACTGAAAAGCCAAAAGAGAGTAGGTGTTTTTAATACTTAAAATTATGAAAAATCGATTCAAGAACAGAGCTGGAATAAGAAACGACCTGAAAAGAATATTTTTAGCGATGTCGTTGTTGTTATTTTGTATTTCCTGTACAACGGAAGAAATCCAAAACGATGGACCGACCGATCTATCGGCTAACGAAAACTATTCAGCCCCTTTGTCCAATAATGAACGTATTCTTGGAGGGCCAGATTTAGTGGTTACTTCTATTTCTTCAAATCTGCCAGTAGTAACACCTTCCTCCTGTGGTGGTGGAAGTGCGCAACAACCTAGCTGTGGTGTTGCTTACACGCTTACGGTAGTAGTTACCAATATTGGCAGTGCTTCGGTTAACAATTTCTACACCCTTCGCATTGGAAAAGTTACCGGTATCCCTTTTATAAATGATTTCACGAGTCCCACCGGTTCTCTGGCGGCAGGAGCATCTCATGTGTTCACCATTGGTCCCGCTCCATTTGGAGGCTGTAGCGGAAGTTGGTCGAGACAAACCATTTTTGGTTTTGCAGACGTATTCAATGCAGTGGCCGAAACCAATGAATCCAATAACAGATCTCGAGGTTACTCCTATTGTGGAGACTAACCAGTTTTTTTACCAGAATTCGCCGTAAAAAGGTAATTTAACCCATCTCCTAAACTGAACGCGAACTAATAAAAATTACCAAGAATGTGTATGCTCCTGCTTCGGCAGGAGTATTTTTTTGCTACGAATAAAGGAATATGTCGGGAGATAAAACCCTGATGCAATTTAAAATCCCACCAGACCGTTGGCCTGTAAGTGCGCTTCCATTTCGGTATCATGGAGGTATAAAAACAGTACTGCCATCATATCCCTGAAATCGGTCGAAGGATTAACCGTTTCTAAAATGAGCTTGTACGAATGGTCTGCCTTCAACACAATTCCTTCCTCGCTAGAATAGCTTGGCACATTTTTCAAACCCACCTTGTTGCTATAGTTTTCACAATTAAAGGTATACACCGGTTGATCCGCGGTAATGTCATAAAGCACAAAGGTTTCGGCGCCAGGATGCAAATGTGCTGCCATGGCGTGAATGGTAGTATCCTCTTGTAAATATAGCTGATAGGTCACATCGAACTCGTAGCGCATTTTCCCCTCAGGCAATTTCCAGTGGGCGGATAAGGAAACTCCATCTGGTCCTGGACCTGAATGGTTTTTCAAGTCGAGCGGAGCACAAAGCTTAGGGTCATTCTTTTTTGAATTGTATGGGTTTTCAAGGTCATAGGGTAGCATCAACACCAAGCCTTTGGGACGCAACGGTTTTAAATTCGCTTCGCTACCGGCCGTTTTCAATTTTATGTGATGTTTTACCTTAAAAAAGGGATTTTCTATATTATGGTTAAGGGTTCTGGAGGCGATAATAAAAGCATCGTCACTAGCTACAGGAAAACCAAATCCTTTCGGAAAATTAAGTTCGTTAATGCCATTCGACAAGGTACCCAATCGTGGGTATTGAACATTAATTCGCTTAGGAAGATTCAAGTTTTTATAATGAACTGCATCGTAAAAATCGATATTGGTATGACACAAGAAGTCGTTGTTATGCGTCTGGGTTCCTTCTTTAAAAACTTCAGCTTTAAAACCAGTAATCCAAGTCACCTTTGTACCACCTTCATTGAGGTTTAGGTTCAATACCGCTTGAGGTCCGTCCATGGACTGATAGATATTGTCCACTAGAAGGTCTGGCGATTCCAGGGCTATCTCTTGCTCATTTTCCTGAATATCCCAGCTGTGGTCTATAATTCGAAACGTATGAAGGATTTTAGTTTTGACAATGGCTTTATGTCTATTGGAAAGTTGAGCATACCAAATACCAAAACCTACACAACCCACTAAGAGTGCTATTAGGATTCCATTTTTTCTACTTAGTTTTTTCCGCTTCATTGTGCACGAATCAAGGCTCAAAATTACAACATAAATTCAACTATGGCCCTCTCTGCCCACCAAATAGTAATTCATAATTAACTCAATGTAAAATGTATAGGTGAAATGTTCACTTAGTGTTAACAAAATAGATTTTCTAACGTCATAATTAATCGTATTTTTAACTCTTAAAATTGCGAAATATTAATGGGTAAAATAATTGCTATTGCCAACCAAAAAGGAGGAGTTGGAAAAACCACAACTTCGGTGAACCTTGCAGCTTCGCTGGGAGTACTAGAAAAAAAAGTGCTTTTGATCGATGCCGATCCACAAGCCAATGCCTCATCGGGTCTTGGTATTGACGTAGATGGTGTTGAAAAGGGCTCCTATCAGCTCTTGGAACATACTGTGAGTGCGAAGGAAGTAATTATCGCTACACAATCACCCAATGTGGATATTATACCTGCCCACATAGATTTAGTAGCCATTGAAATTGAGCTAGTGGACATGGAAGCACGAGAGTCCATGTTAAAAAAGGCAATCACAAGCCTTAAGGACGACTATGATTATATTCTTATTGATTGTGCTCCATCGCTAGGATTGTTGACACTTAATGCGTTGACAGCGGCAGATAGTGTTTTAATTCCTATTCAATGTGAATATTTTGCTTTGGAAGGTTTAGGGAAACTTCTCAACACCATCAAAAGTGTACAAAAAATCCACAACGAAGCATTGGATATTGAGGGGCTTTTGTTGACTATGTATGATTCGCGATTGCGACTTTCTAACCAAGTTGTTGAGGAAGTGAAAAAACATTTTAATGAGATGGTGTTCAAAACAATCATTCAAAGAAATGTCCGTTTGAGTGAGGCTCCGAGTTATGGAGAAAGTATTATTAGTTATGACGCAGGTAGTAAAGGTGCCAATAATTACTTAAGTTTGGCAAACGAGTTAATTGAAAAAAACGCGTAGGATTTATGGCGAAAGCAACAAAAAAACAAGCTTTAGGACGCGGACTTTCAGCCCTGTTGAAGGATCCCGCGAATGATATAAAATCTGTTAATGATAAAGGCGCCGACACGATTGTGGGTAGTATTATCGAGCTCGAGTTAGGAGCAATTGAAATGAACCCTTTCCAACCAAGAACCAGCTTCAACGAAGAAGCCCTTCGCGAATTGGCTTCATCCATCAAGGAATTGGGCGTTATCCAGCCCATTACGGTTCGGAAGTTAGATTTCAACAAGTATCAATTAGTAAGTGGTGAGCGTCGTTTTAGAGCTTCTAAATTAATAGGGTTACCAAGCATTCCAGCATATATTAGAATTGCGAATGACCAGGAATCTCTAGAAATGGCTTTGGTTGAAAACATACAGCGTCAAGATTTAGACCCTATCGAAATCGCCCTCTCCTATCAGCGCTTGATTGAAGAAATTGAAGTAACACAAGAAACACTCAGCGAGCGCGTGGGGAAAAATCGTTCAACGGTAGCCAACTATCTTCGGTTGCTGAAATTAGATCCCATTATCCAAACTGGAATGCGAGATGGGTTTATCTCCATGGGCCATGGCCGCGCTTTGATTAACATTGAAAATAGTAGCGACCAATTAGATATTTACGAAAAAATTGTTAGCAACTCCCTTTCGGTTCGAGAGACGGAAGCTTTGGTAAGAGGATATAAAGGCCCGAAAGAAAAATCTAAGGTGACTAAAAAAGCACTTCCTCATTTTGTTGCTAAAGGAAGTAGAGAACTATCCGACCTGTTGGATGCTAAGGTTTCTATTAAGGCGAATAAAACGGGAAAAGGTCAAATGATTGTGCCTTTCAACAATGAAGAAGACTTCCAACGCATATTGAACCTCATTAAAAGTGAAAAATAAGCTTTTATATATCTTCCTTTGTATCGGTTGCTCGGTCTTATCACAAACTTCCGACTCCCTTCAGGTGAAAAAAGAACTTCCCATTGTTATTAAGGATAGTCTTTTGGTACAGAACGAATACGATCCACTGGCGCCATCAAAGGCCGCCTTTTTCTCGGCAGTCGTACCCGGTCTAGGTCAAGCCTATAACAAGAAATATTGGAAAATACCGATCATTTATGCAGGAATCGGGACTGGAATCTATTTTTATAATCAAAACACTAAAGATTATAACCGTTTTCGTGATGCCTATAAAAGACGTCTTGCTGGATTTGAAGATGACGAGTTCCAAGGAATTTCGGATGACCGTCTTATCGACGCGCAAAGAACTGCTAGCAGGAACCGTGATGTTAGCATTATTGTTTCCGTAGCCTTTTATTTACTGAATATAATTGACGCCAATGTTGACGCTCACTTAAGGCAATATAACATTAGCGACGACCTGTCTTTATTACCCAATGTAAATATGGACTCCTTGGACAAACAAGCCAATTACGGAATCTCATTTACTTTTCATATCAAATGAACATAGCACTACTCGGTTACGGAAAAATGGGCAAAACGATTGAACGTCTCGCTATTCAAAAAGGGCACAATATCGTTTACAAATCGTCTAGAACATTATCCGAAGGGGATATTTCCCAGGCAGATGTGGCCATTGAATTTTCGATCCCCGAAACCGCTTTTGAAAACATAAGTAGGTGCTTCGAACTCAATATTCCTGTAGTAAGCGGTACCACCGGGTGGTTATCACAAATGGATGAAGTGCTAAAAAAATGTGAAAGTAGTAACGGAAGTTTCATCTATGCGTCAAACTTCAGTGTTGGTGTGAATCTTTTTTTTAATTTGAGTGAAAAGCTGGCACAACTCATGCAACCGTGGAAGGATTATGAAGTGGATGTAAAAGAGATTCATCACACACAAAAACTAGACGCTCCAAGTGGAACAGCTATTACCATTGCGGAGGGTATTTTAAAATATTCAGATAAAAAACAATGGGAGTTAGATGCTAAGAGTGATGAAAACTTAAATATCTCGGCAGATAGAGTGGATGATGTGAAAGGTACTCATAGGGTGAAGTATCAATCTGAAGTCGACACCATAACTATCAAACACGAAGCTCACACCCGAGATGGATTTGCCATTGGCGCAATCATAGCTGCTGAATGGCTTCAGGGAAAAACTGGAGTGTATAGCATGGACGACGTTTTAGGATAGACAGGATCCAGAGTATAAAAGGTAAAATAGAATAAATAAAAATGCGGATATTGCAGCGCATTTCGATTGTAAATTAAGCGATCAAACGAAGAAAACAAAACGAATTTATAAAGGTTGAAATCCTTTCAGAAATAAAACGAATTATGACACTTACAGGCTGGTTAATTTTTTTCTTAGTAGTTCAAGTAGTCCATTTTTTAGGCACATGGAAAATGTATGTTGCTGCAGGTCGGAAAGCTTGGGAGGCAGGCGTTCCTGTCTACAATGCGGTAATTTTAATGAAGATTATCAACAGACCTTGGTGGTGGGTTATCTTGTTATTTGTACCTATTGTGAATTTAATCATGTTACCCGTTGTGTGGGTGGAAACTTTACGAAGTTTTGGTTATAATACATCCAAGGATACGTTTTTGGGGGTCGTTACTTTCGGATTGTATATCGGTTATGTTAATTACGCTCAAAAATTAGTGCACATCAAGGACCGAAGCCTGAAGCCTAAAAACTCAGCCGGTGAATGGGCAAGCTCCATTTTATTTGCTATTGTGGCTGCCACCATTGTGCATACTTATTTTATGCAACCTTTTACGATACCAACATCTTCGTTGGAGAAAACACTGTTGGTCGGCGACTATTTATTTGTGAGTAAAATGCATTATGGAGCTAGAGCGCCAATGACTACAGCAGCCTTACCTATGCTGCATGACCGTGTCCCTTTCACAAAGGCCAAATCTTATTATAGCGGTCTGGAATATCCCTATTTTAGGCTTCCGGGGTTTCAGGATATAGCACATAATGACATTGTGGTATTTAGCTGGCCTATCGACGAATTTGAAGATATAGGGCCTCCAGCGACGGGATCTATGTACAAACCTATTGACAAAAAATCGAACTATGTAAAACGCTGTGTTGCCTTGCCAGGGGATTCATTGCAAATTAAAAATGGTTATGTTTTTATCAACGGAAAACAAAATGAATTACCCGATCGCGCCAAGTTGCAATTTGCCTATGAGATTGTTTCCAATACAGCCCTAGTGCAAGTAGATCGCGAAGGAAGATATACCAATGTTCCCATTCCTTATGTGGTGGATAAATATGAAATCTCCGATATTTATGTTTCAGGGATTGATAGAGAAAAAAAGCTTTTAACTCATACGGCTCATATAACACCGGAAACCGCTGAGAAACTGAAGGCCGATTTTAGTAATGTGACCTTAGTAGAAAGCACCAAAGGACAATGGGACGAAGGAACCTTCCCTCAAAACGCACAATACCCGTGGAACAATGGCTTTTTCGGACCTATTTACATTCCGAAGGCTGGGGCAACGGTCGCAATTAATTCGGAGAGCATTCCCTTTTACAAACGAATTATCGAAGTTTATGAAGGTAGTGAGATGGGAATTGGTAACGCCATAACTCAATCGGGTACCAGTGTTTTATTGAATGGCCAACCCCTTACCGAATACACATTTTTGATGGACTATTACTGGATGATGGGTGATAACCGAAGCAATTCACAAGATGCCCGTAGTTGGGGATATGTACCGTTCAATCATGTGGTAGGAAAACCCGTTTTTGTTTGGATGAGTCTCGACAAAAATAAATCGGGAATGAGTAAAATACGATGGGACCGAATGTTTACGACCGTAGGCGGAAATGGACAGCCTGTCTCCTACTTGAAATACTTTTTAATTGCATTGGGCGGATGGTTCTTGTTTAGTTTTTTCAGAAAGAAAAAAAGACAAAAAATTAAGAGCTAATAATCTTTGAATCTACTTCGTCTACCTAAGACAAAAGTAAATGTAGCGTAGCTCTGGTTTTATTTTGATTATCATGAAGGAAATTCTGCTATATCCTACCTATATACCATCCATTGTTCAGATGGTTGCGGTGGCGCAAGCCGAAAAAGTAGTCTTTGAAATCGAAGACAATTACCAAAAACAAACCTATCGCAATCGGGCTTATATTGCTCATGCTAACGGACGGCTATTACTTAATATTCCTATAAAACATTCGAAGGAAAGACAGCATCAAAAAACGAAGGAAATAGCCATAGAGAATAGTTTTCCATGGCAGGTAGAACACTGGAAATCCATTCAAACAGCCTACCGCACCTCTCCTTTCTTTGAATACTATGAAGACGATCTAATTCCGATTTTTCAGGGCAAGGCGACTCATTTATTGGCCTATAACCAGCAGATCTTCGACTTATTCTATGAGCTTTTAGGGTTAGATACGCCCTATTCGTCAACTTCAGAATATCTAAAAAATCCACCACAACAAGACCTTCGTTATTTAGCACAAGTTAAACGGGAGCCTAATTACCCACTAACTCCATACACACAAGTTTTGGAGGCTCACCATGGGTATTTACCGAATCTGTCTATCTTGGATTTATTATGTAATGAGGGGCCCAATGCACTCACTTACTTAGAGTCTCAGCAAATAGAATTCAAATTGAATGTAGATTAGTCTTAACGGCAATTGGAATTACCAACCCAAAGTAGCACTTACCGGATAATGGTCCGAAAAAGTTTGCTTAACGTTATTAAAACGCAGCACATCGAAAGTTTCACTGGTTAAAATATAGTCAATCCGCATCGGATATGACACAAAAGAATAGGTGGTTCCTATGCCATTACCGCGCTCAAGGAAAGCATCTTTCATATCTCTTTTGAGTTCCTTGTAGGCATAAGAAAAGGAGGTATTATTAAAATCGCCAGCCAAAATCACTGGATACTGCGATTTTGCCTTATGTTCCAATATTTCACCAATTTGTACTTCCTGCTCCACAAAGGTTTCTGAAATACGCTTTTTAATATGTTCGGTGCCTTGTTTTTGAAGAAAATCTACACTCGGTAATATTCCTATCGATTGCAAATGTAGGTTATATACGCGGAGTGTGTCACTTCCTACAATGACATCGGCAAAGATGGTGTTATTATAAGAATTTTTAAAATCGAATCCTTCTTTATTAGTGAGCGGGTACTTTGAAAAAATAGCATGCCCCAATTTATTTCCAGGTTCTTTAAAATAAATAAACTGATAGGGGTAATCAGACATGTCGGTCGTGTAATCGGCATAAAATTCCTGAATACAGACAATGTCTGGGTTTTCATTTTTCAGAAGTTCTGCAAATTCCAAAGTAACGGCCTCTTCCGAAGTATTTTTTTCATATGCATTAAACAGGCGCACGTTGTAAGATAGAACCGTAAGGGTGTTTTCGTATTTTGAAGCATCTCCTTCAGAAGAAACTTCAAAAAAAGGATTGAAATGAAAATAGGCAATAATCAATACGATGAAAGAAATAAGAAACTGCTTCTTTAGCCGAATCAACCAATACAACGCAAACAAGATGTTAATTAGCAATAAAGGAGATACACCAAGACTTAGTAAAGAAAGGGTTGGGAATGTTTTAGGAGGCAAATATGGTAAGACAAACGACACTAGCAGCAGGAAGGCTACCACGGTGTTAAGCCCATATATTAGTTTCCCCAAAAAACTGAGTTTCTTCAAATTAAAAAATTAACTATTCGTTAGTCGTTCTTGCCTGCTTTGAACAAAAAGTCCTTTTCGGCTTTTGTGAGGCTTTCATACCCGCTCTTTCCAATTTTATCTAAAATGCCATCCACTTTCACTTGATGTTCACTCTTAGATACTTTTTGTTTAGAACGTCCCGAATTGGATTGTGTTGTCTTGTTACGATGTACTTTTTTAAAGGGTTTGGATTTTCTGGTTTTAAAAAGATTCGCGATACCATCTATCAATTTTTCGAACCATTTTCCAATATCGTTTCCTTTGGCCAGTTGTTTGGCGTACACATAACCAAACCCAGCACCACCTAAATGTGCAAGCATACCACCAGGATTCTGCCCTGTCGCCAGTCGAAATAAGTCAAAGACAACGAAAAAAGCGGCAATGTGCCAAAGCTTAAGATTCCATCTAATAATGCGGACCTCGGTCTGGGGAGCATATGCAGCGATAAAAACCATAACTGCCATGACAGCTCCTGAAGCACCACCTAAAGGCAAGGGCTTCATGTCAAAAGGCAATAAGTCATAACAAAGTAAGAACATAACACCACCTGCCATCGCTCCTAAAAAGTAGACGGTGAGAAATCGTTTGGCGGAAAATAGATTCAGTACAAATTCGCCCACCCAATAAAGCACAAACATATTCATACCCACATGCCAAATGCCACCATGAAAAAAGCTATACGTTATTATGGACCAAGGCTGTTGTAGAAAATCTGAGAAATCGTGCGGTAATAAAAAGAGTCGCTCAAAGGATACTACGTTAGACCCAGGTGCTGACGAAAGGATTTTAAAAACAATGAACAGCACGACATTGATGAGAATCAACTTCGTAATTACACTGGCGTTTTTAAAGCGATTTTTTAAATTGGATGTTGTCATATCTAATCCCAGCGTCTATTATTAAAACTATTCTTTTTCCAATAGTAGGCCATGATAAAGCCAAATAAAGCCCCACCTAAGTGAGCCCAATGTGCAATTCCTTGTCCGAAAAGTGAAAAACCTGTAAGTCCAGAAAACAAATCGATTAAAACAATGACTGGAATAAAGTACTTTGCTTTTATAGGTATAGGCAAGAAAATAAGCATCAGCTCCATATTGGGATATAATAAGCCAAAGGCTACCATAATTCCCATGATGGCCCCGGAGGCTCCTAATGCAGAACCTTCATAAGATTCAGTCATTGCTCCAATTTGTTCAATTGGGACACCACCAAATTCCATGGTGCTATACTGACCTGTAGTACTTGAAGCTACCTGGCTCATAATATCGGCCATCTGTTCTAAAATTTGTGTTGGTGTTCTACCTGCATCCAACAATGCTTGGAAACCACTTTGCACATGGTAATAATTCACCAAAGTATGAATGACGGCCGCACCCAAACCAGCAGAAAAATAAAAGAACAGAAATTTCTTTTTCCCCCAAACCGCCTCCAGTGGAGAGCCAAACATATACAATCCAAACATATTAAATAAAATATGTTTGAAATCACCATGCATAAACATATGAGTTATGGGTTGCCAAACCTTGAAATTGGGGTTGTCGAAATAATACAAAGAAAATAGACGGTCGAAAGCCTCTGGCATTGCCAATTTCCCTACAAAAAATAGAATATTGATAATTAATAGGTGCTTGACCGTAGGTGTTATCCTTCCCATTTACATAAATTTTTTATCGAAATCGCTAGCCTCCAAAGTGACCAATACAGGTCTGTTATTTGGAGAAACACTAGGTTCTTTACAAGCGAATAATTGGTGAATTAAATGTTCTTGTGCTTCTTTTTCCATGGAAGCACCACTCTTAATAGCTAGACTCTTTGCCAACGACTTTGCCAATAGATCGTTTTGACTAAAGCCTGCATCTGGCACTTCATTTTCAATATCACTGAGCAGTTCCTCTAAAATTCCTTCTACATTACTTTCCAAAACCCCTGCTGGTACCCCATTTATTTCCACACTTTCATTCTTTAAAGTCGCAAACACGAATCCTGTATGCTCTAATTGTTCCTTAATGGACTGTAATAAGGTGACTTTCGGTTTTGAAAATTGAAACTGCAACGGAAATAATAACTGCTGACTCACAGCTTCTTGCACCGTCATATTTTTTAATAGCTCCTCGTACAACACCCGTTGATGAGCCAAGTTTTGATGTACTACCATCATCCCACTTTTAATAGCACTCACAATGTATTTATTTTGTATTTGAAAGGTAATATTGCCAGGAGCGTTATAATCGGATGGAAATAAACTACCACTCACGCTGTCCTGTTCGATTTCCATTTCGATAGCATTGGCATCAATGGATTGTCCACTTTCCTTCAAACCTACATAAAGAGATTCCCATGAAGCCGCTTTTTCACGTTTAAATGGGAAGTTTGCGGAAGCATTCTTGGCACTTCCACCTTCATTCTCAAACGGGTTAAAACTTCGATCCACCTCTATGGTAGGTGCTATGGGAGATTTCTTATTGTAGTCGTAAGGGGTGTCAAAACTTTTATCTTTTTTAAAATCGAGAACAGGTGCAATACTAAATTGCCCTAAACTGTGCTTAACGGTAGCACGAAGCATGGCATAAATAGTATGCTCATCATCAAACTTAATCTCGGTCTTCGTAGGATGAATATTGATATCTATAGATTTTGGATCCACTTCCAAAAACAAAAAATAACCCGGATGTGTTCGCTCTCGTACCAAACCTTCAAAAGCAGAAGATACTGCGTGGTGCAAATAGGAACTCTTTATAAATCGATCGTTCACAAAGAAGAACTGTACTCCCCTGCTCTTTTTGGCGAATTCAGGTTTTAATACAAACCCATTTACTTTAACGACATCGGTTTCTTCGGTGACAGGCACCAGTTTTTCGTTGGATTTGGTACCAAAAATATTTACAATACGTTGCCGAAGGTTACTCGCGGGAAGATTAAAAATATCGTTCCCATTATTAATTAAAATGAACCCAATCTGCGAGTGTGCCAGTGCTACCCTGTGGAATTCATCAATTATATGTCTATTTTCTACAGGGTCACTCTTTAAAAAGTTGCGACGCGCAGGAATATTATAGAATAGATTTTTTACTGAAATAGTAGAGCCTTTAGGAACAACCGTTGCCTCTTGACTCGTAACTTCACTGCCTTCAATGGTAATTTTAGTACCTATTTCTGAAGCATCCGTTTTAGTTCGTAACTCCACATGAGCAATCGCAGCAATGGAAGCCAATGCTTCTCCTCTAAACCCTTTGGTATTTAAATTGAATAGATCCTCAGCGGTCTTGATTTTGGAGGTGGCATGCCGCTCGAAGGACATACGAGCGTCAGTTTCACTCATTCCCTTCCCATTATCAATCACTTGAATTAATGTTTTACCAGCATCCTTAATTACCACCGTGACCTCTGTCGCGCTAGCATCGATGGCGTTCTCCAGCAATTCCTTGATCACAGATGCTGGACGTTGCACCACCTCTCCGGCTGCAATTTGGTTAGCAACATGATCGGGTAATAACTGAATAATATCTGCCATTTAACGGGCTCGGGTAAATATGGATAAATCGAAGTCGATAAACCAAAGAAATATAAGCGCCAAGATCAACGCAATGACAACGACTGTTTTATTAAACTCGACATTACCTCGGTTTCTTCTAGACAATCGTTCCTGACTCCAATTAGAACCAAAATCGTTCTTATTGACGGTTTCATTGTAGGCATCTAATTTCGTAGCAAACCTGCCATCGTCCACAACCTCTTTACCGTTGTAGTAACGAGGTGTGTAGTTAAACCTATTGTTGGTTTTTAACTTCTTTATTATTGTGAATTTTATCGGTCCCATAATCTTGAATTTCAAAGTTACTCAAAATCAAAAACAATGCCGCGCTGCAATGGTTAAAAATTGTTAACAGGTTTTGGGCCAAAAAAGAGGAATTAATGCTAAAATGACGGTTTTAATTCTAAAACTTGGCATCTTTTCGCAACTGTGCCATTTTTATGGCCGCAATGGCAGCCTCTGTACCCTTGTTTCCGTGTTTACCTCCGCTACGGTCTATGGATTGCTGCTGGTTATTATCGGTAAGCACGCAAAAGATAACTGGGATATTCGATGTTAAGTTTAATTCCTTAACACCTTGGCTTACTGCCTCGCAGACGTAATCAAAATGTTTGGTCTCTCCTTGTATGACACATCCAATAGCGATAATCGCATCCAGCATATCGTAACTTTGCCCCATTTGCTTACAACCATAGATCAGTTCAAAGCTCCCTGGCACATTCCAACGGACGATATTCTCTTTGATACCTCCACAGTCGATGATGGCATCAAAAGCACCTTGAAACATCCCGTTGGTAACATCTGGATTCCATTCAGAAACAACAATCCCAAACCGAAAGTCTTTCGCGTTTGGGATTATTGTCTTATCGTAACTAGATAAATTTTTATTTTCTGTAGCCATGTTACTGCATTGCTTCTGCTTGACCTTTATAGATTTGAGCCTTTGAAAACTCCAAAGAAGCATCAAATTCTTCAGTAATACGTGTGAAATAATTTAAAGCATCTACACTTTTACCTAATTCCAAAGCAATTATTCCAGCTTTCAATAAATAGCGAGGCGTTGTTACGTCGTTCGTATTCATTGCAATAGCCTCTAAATAATATTTTAAAGCTTCGTCCTTTTGGTCTAACTGAACAAATGCATCACCAATACCTCCTTTAGCCTGGGCACCAGTTATGGCATCATCTCCTTCATATTGATCTAGGTATTTAATTGCTTCTTGGTACTTCTTAGTATTTAAATAAGACATTCCCGCATAGTAATTCGCTTGATTTCCAGCTGCTGTACCGCTATATTTATCTGCGATGTCAACAAACCCATATTTTCCAGCTCTTCCGTTCAATCCTAAATTGAAAATAGAATCTTGACCAGTAGTGGCAGTTAATGCCTCATTGTAAAAAATCTGAGCCTGATACATTTCATCGGTTGCTTCCGTTTGCTTCGGCTCTACATAAAATTTTTGATACAAAATGTACCCTATTACGCAGACAGCGACGACAGCGACTAAACCAAAAATGATTTTTTGATTCTTCTCCACCCAAGCTTCGGTCTTCGAAGCTCCCTCGTCTAAGGTCTTAAACACCTCAGCCGTAGCACTTCCGTCCTCCAATTCAACTTCCTTCTCTGCTTTTGTTTTCGATTTGTAGCCTCTTTTCTTGTAGGTTGCCATATTCAATGGTTTAATGATGCGCAAAAATAAAATATTTATTACAATTTAAAAGGGAAAAATCAATAATTTGCGCAAGCTTATTTTCCCGATCATTTCAGCAAAATTATACTAAAAAAACAAAGGTAACTATCTAACAACGATGATTTTAAAAAAATTATCCTTACTCAACTATAAAAATTTCGAGTCGCAAGATTTTGAGTTCGACCCGAAAATCAACTGTTTTGTTGGAAAGAACGGTGTTGGAAAGACCAATGCACTCGATTCTATTTACCATTTATCCTTCGGAAAAAGCTATTTCAATCCAATCACCACACAAAACATAAAACACGGGGAAGAATTCTTCGTAATTGAGGGAAATTATGACAAGGATGAGCGCCCAGAAAAGATTCTCGTTAGTGCGAAACGTGGGCAAAAAAAGATCATCAAGCGCAATGGTAAAGCCTATGAGCGCTTTAGTGAGCACATTGGGTTTTTACCTTTGGTTATAATTTCACCCTCCGATCGCGATTTGATCATTGAAGGCAGTGAAACTCGTCGAAAGTTTATGGACGGCGTTATTTCCCAAGGCTACCCCGATTACTTAAATGCACTCCTTAAGTACAACAAGGTTTTGGCTCAGCGTAATTCACTTTTAAAATATTTCGCATTAAACAGCCTTTTCAACAAGGACACCCTAGATATATATGATCAGCAATTACATGAGTTCGGAACACAAATTTTTGAACAGAGAGTTTCTTTTATAGAGGGATTTTTACCTATTTTTCTGAACAGATATGAAGCGATCAGCAATGGTGGCGAGGTTGTTAATTTAGGATATCGAAGTCAGTTACAAGAAAATGACTTGCTTACGCTATTGACGGAGAACATTCATAAAGATAAGGTCACTCAATATTCTAACTTCGGAATTCACAAGGATGACCTCCTGTTTGAAATTGATGGACATCCCATTAAAAAGTTTGGCTCTCAAGGGCAGCAAAAATCATTTTTGATTGCCTTAAAACTGGCCCAATTTGATTTTATTAAAGCGCAAAACAAAGTAAATCCCATTTTGTTACTAGATGATATTTTTGACAAATTGGATGAGGAACGCGTTGCTCAAATTATTACCTTAGTAGATAATGAAAACTTTGGACAGTTATTCATCACAGACACCCACGCCACACGAACGGAAGAGGTCGTTAAAAATGTGAGTCAGACGTACAAAATGTTTCATTTGTAATTAAAAATACCCTTTTTTAGTAGAAACAAAAATGACAACTTTTAATTCATAGCATGAAAAGTTTACTAGTACTATTGGGACTCACCCTTTGTTGTATCTCCTGCGGCGGAAATGACCAATCGCGCCAAATCCCTCTTGTTGCGGGGTATTGGGAGATTAAAAGTGTTGAAATGCCAGACGGCAGTTTAAAAGAGTTTACCGTGAATACTTCGGTAGATTATATCACCGTGGAGGCAGACAGCGGGGTTCGTAAAAAATTAATGCCAAGATTGGACGGAACTTATCGTGAATTTCCTTCTTCAGAAAAATTCAAATTCATTCATCGAAATGATAGTCTTCTTATGTTTTATGAGACGCCCTTCGCCAATTGGATAGAGACCGTAGTTGAAGTAAATGAACTAGAATTCATTGTCAAAAACAAAGAAGGAAGACAGTACATTTACAAACGATTTAAAAATCTAGACCTTAAAACAGAATAAAATGGCAAAACGCAAGGCCGAAGAAGCCTCCTTAGGAGATGTTTTAAAAGACTTTATCTCTTCCCGAAGTAAATTGCAAAAGGGCTTGAACAAAGTTTCGGCTCAAGACGCATGGCATGCTGTTATGGGTAAGGTTATCACAAAATATACCGCATCGGTCATGCTGGAACGAGATACGTTGTATGTGCAATTGAGTTCCTCCGTTTTAAGAGAAGAATTGAGTTACGGAAAAGAAAAGATTATTAAATTACTCAACGAAGAGTTGGGGAAAGATTTGATAAAGAAACTAATTTTGAGGTAAATAAAAAGCCGCTCTATAGAAATAGAGCGGCTTTTATATAGGTTTAGGAATAACGAGGATTAAAAAATTTCTTTTCCTGCAAAATGAAATTGACTTTCAATAGCTGCATTCTCGTCGCTATCACTTCCATGTACTGCATTTTCTCCAATAGAAGCAGCATATAATTTACGAATAGTTCCTTCGGCTGCATCGGCTGGATTAGTTGCTCCAATCAACGTACGGAAATCTTCTACTGCATTGTCTTTTTCCAAAACAGCTGCAACGATAGGACCACGTGTCATATATTCAACCAACTCTCCATAAAATGGACGTTCGCTGTGGATGGCGTAAAACGCTTCCGCTTCCGATCTGGTCATTTGTGTTAATTTCATAGCCGCGATTCTAAATCCTGTTCCGGCAATCTTTTCTAAAATAGCCCCAACGTTTCCTTTTTCAACGCTATCTGGCTTCAACATGGTAAATGTTCTGTCTGTTCTCATAGTAAATTTGAAATTTGGTGCAAACCTACATTATTTTTTTTGAACTCATATAATAGAATTGTTAGTTCTAAAAAATAATCATAGTAGCGTCTAGAATTGGGTATTTATGCCACCCTAATATTGCTGTAAATGTTGCTCGTACAAAAAGTTAGCCTTACCTCTTAATTCGAAGGTAATTTGATTCTTTTCAAAATTAAAAAGTAGTACTCCAAAATTGAGTCTCTTAACCACATTGCTTATGCGCATAGGATTTCCTTCGGTTGCACCATCAATATAAGTATGCGTGAGGCCACTACTCGTGAAATCTATTAGTGGATAATTGAGTCCTTCAATTTCAGCCACCGAAATTTCAGCCATGTGTCGATCCCCACTTAGCATCACAATATTCTTCGCTTTTGCCGCGGCCAGTACCTCCTTCATTTTAGCAACTTCACTAGGGTGATTGCCCCATTTCTCCCAACCGTGTTGATCGTTTAAAAATTGAATACTGGTCACGAGGAGCGTAAAGTTAGCGCTGTCGTCTTTTAATTCTTCCTCCAACCAATTCCATTGTGCCTCACCTAAAATAGTACCTCCTTCGCTTCCTTCCCAAGCATCATAACGCAAATTAGGGTCTTTACTCTTCCGTAAGGAATCCCTAAAAGTTCTGGTGTCTAGCAAGATTAATTTGACACTGCCTTTCGGAGTGGTATATGTTTCTGAAGTATACACTCCTTCCCTAGATCTTCGGACATCATTTTCAGGAACTTTTAAAAAATCCAGCAATAGGTCCTTGGCAGCTTCCTTATGTTCCCACTCAACGCCAGCGTCATTTTTTCCATAATCATGGTCGTCCCAAGTTCCGGTTATTTTGGTCTTTTGAGACAATTCGATGTAATCTTGCTCTGACCAAACTTTATCATAATCGGCTTTCATTTTTGACATATCGTCTGTGTCTGCATAAACGTTGTCACCACCCCAAACAAATACATCTGGTTTGTTTTCGATAATGGGCTTCCAAAGGGGTTGTTCCCTGTCCTGATCATTGCAACTGGCAAACACCAATCTATAATCGTAAGACTCATTAATATTGGCTTCTTTTTTTTCTTCGGAATTATGCTCCGTTGGCACTCCGCAAGAAATGAGGGATATAATAACAACTAACAGACTTAAGTATTTCATTCTGATTAATTTTATGGATGCATCAAATTTACGGAAACCTACTTTATGAAACCATGAAGAAATTATATCTTGGTGTTTTACAACCAAACAGCCCGACCACCTTTAAAAAATGATCTAATGAAAAAACACTTCTTTTTCATTTGGGTGTTGGTACAAATGTCTACAGTCAACTTAAAGGCACCATATATTTCAGAAAAAATAATTATACATTGAAATATACCCACATTAGCTTCATTTCAATTTACTAAAACACGATTAAATTGTATCTTCGCCTCGTTTATGAAGAAAGAAACTGTTGATACTATTAATAAGTTACTAGAAAGCCCAAAACGAATCGTAGTTGTGGGACATAAAAATCCTGATGGTGATGCAATTGGCTCCTGTTTGGGACTCTCATTTTTCCTGAAACAAAGAGGGCATGAAGTGCAGGTAATCATGCCAAATGATTTTCCTGAATTTCTAAAATGGCTTCCTGGTTGCAATACGCTATACACTTATGATAAAGATGCTGGTAAAGTGAAGCAAAGCATAGCCAAAGCCGAACTTATTTTCACCTTGGACTTCAATGCATTGAATAGGACTGGAGACCTTGCCCAAGTTCTGGAAAAAGCAACTGCAGATTTCGTGATGATCGACCACCATCAGCAGCCGGACAATTACGCGGTGGCCACCTATAGTGATGTAACCATGAGTTCGACCGCACAAATGGTCTTTCATTTTATTGAAGCACTGAACGGCGAAAACGAAATCACTTCCGAAATAGCTACTAATTTATATACCGGAATCATGACCGATACCGGATCATTTCGATTCCCAGCAACCACGGCTATCACCCACAAGGTGATTGCAACGCTTATTAATTGTGGAGCGAATAACACGGAAATACATCAAAATATTTACGACACCAATAGTCACAACCGATTAAAGCTTTTAGGGGTGGCGCTTAATAACTTGGAAATTCTTCCAGAATACCGAACTGCCTATATTTCGATTTCTCAGGAGGATTTAGACAGTAGTCATTTCAGAAAAGGAGATACGGAAGGTTTTGTGAATTATGCCTTGTCTGTTAAGGGAGTTATATTCGCATTAATATTTATTGAAAACAAACAAGAGAACATCACGAAAATTTCTTTTAGAAGTAAGGGAGATTTCTCTGTAAATGAATTTGCTCGCGCTCATTACAATGGAGGTGGCCATACCAATGCCGCTGGCGGACGTAGCGATCATTCATTAACGGATACCATAAACGAATTTATTACTATATTGCCCCTCTATAAAAATGCCTTAGTAAATGCTTCGTAACCTACTAATTATATGCGTAATGGCTCTTTTCGCTGTCTCGTGTAAAAGCCCAGAGGCGCGTCCTCCTGTGAAAAGCACTTCCGGAAGTTTTATTCAGGAATCGGTCGAACGCAATAAAAAGATTTACGCGCAAGAACGGTCCACTATTGCTTCTATTATTGAAGAAAATAGGGATACACCATATCTTGCTTCGGATAGTGGCTTTTGGTACTATTATAATGTAAAGGATAGCACAGCTGCAGTATCGCCCAAATTGGGAGATGCAGTTACCTTCACTTATGATGTCAAAAAATTAAATGGTGATGTTGTTGTTTCAGAAAAAGAAAACGGTCTTCAAAATTACCGAATCGACAAATCAAATCAAGAACTTATTTCTGGTATTCGTGACGGTTTAAAGTTCATGAAAGCCGGAGAAACCGTTACCTTTTTGTTTCCTTCCTTTAAGGCTTATGGCTATTATGGAATTGAAAATAAATTGGGAACCAACGTACCCATTCAGAGTACGGTGACCCTTAAAACTATACAAAAACAAGAAAACTAAATTTAAAAAAATGAAAAAATCCCTAGTTCTATTGCTGTTAGTCACAGCAGTGACAATGTCCTCATGTAAATCGAAATATCCTAACCTCGAAGATGGTATCTATGCTGAATTCGTAACCAACAAAGGTACGTTCGTAGCGAAATTTTATCATGACGCTACTCCATTAACAGTGGCAAATTTCGTTGAGTTGGCAGAAGGAAAACACGAATTGGCAGACACCTTATATAAAGGAAAGCCTTTTTATGATGGTCTAACATTCCACCGTGTGATGAAAGAATTTATGATTCAAGGAGGTGATCCCTTAGGAAATGGCCAAGGAAACCCCGGTTTTCGTTTCCCAGATGAGTTTGTTGACTCCTTAAGGCACGACAGAAAAGGGCTTCTTTCGATGGCAAATGGCGGTCCAGCAACCAATGGAAGTCAATTTTTTGTTACGTTGGTTCCAACGCCTTGGCTTGATGATAAGCACACCATTTTTGGTGAAATTGTTATCGGACAAGAGGTCGTAGATTCAATTGGCTTAGTGTCTGTGGAATCCCCAAGTAATAAGCCATTAGAACCTATTATAATTGAAACAGTCACCATTATCAACAAAGGAATAAAAACGCCTTCTTTTGCTGTAGAAATGGAAAAATTAGAAAAAACAAAACAAGAATTGATACAACGTCTCGCTAATGTCGCTGAAACAACGGCAAGTGAAATGGCTGCTTTAAAATTGGAATCCAAAACCTTAGAATCTGGTCTGCAAATACATTGGAAGCATAAAGGTAAAGGTGCGAAGCCAGCAGAAGGAAGCAAGATTAAAATGAACTACATCGGTTATTTTGCCGACGGGAAATTATTTGACACTTCTGTATTGGAAGTTGCTAAAGAATACAATAAGGTGAATCCAGAAAGGCTGGCCAAAGGTGGATACGGCCCTACAGTTAGTGGTTATGGCAAGGAAGCAAAATTAATACCTGGCTTTAGAGAAGGCCTTAATTTGATGAGTATTGGAGACAACATAGTTCTTTTTATTCCTTCACATTTAGCCTATGGTGAACAAGGTTTGCGAGGTGTTATTCCTCCGAATACTGATTTAGTATTTGAATTAGAATTGGTTGAAATATTCGTTGAACAATAGGTCAGAATAATTGGATAAAAAAAAAGCCTCCAACTCATTTAAAAGTTGGAGGCTTTTTTATGGGCTATTTCTTTGGAATGTTCTTCAAAATTTCAATTACAAATTTCCAATATTTTTGAGCAGATGAAATACTAGCTCTTTCATCCGGAGAATGCGCCCCTTTGATCGTTGGTCCAAATGAAATCATATCCATCTCTGGATAGTTTTGCCCTAGAATTCCACATTCAAGCCCTGCATGACAGGCCGCGACATTTGCCTTTTCGCCATTCATTCTTTCATAAATAGCATCTAACACCTTCAGTATTGGACTATCCATATTTGGCGCCCAACCTGGGTAAGCACCTGTAGAAGCTACTTGATAACCAGCCAATTCAAAAACAGACGTTAGGGTCTGTGCCATATCATCTCGAGAAGAAGCTACGGATGAACGTGTCAAACATTCAATTTTAACCGTTCCATCTTTGGCGGTTACTTTGGCTATATTATTTGAGGTTTCCACTAAGTCTTCAATAGCTGGACTCATTCTAAAAACTCCATTGTGAGCACCGTACAGTGCATTTATCAAATTAGATTGATCATTTTTAGATAGAACGGTCTCTGGCAAGATGGTTTTTTCTGAAGTAATAGAAAGGTCCGGCTCCAACAGTTTGTATTCTTCAATAATTTGAAATTGAATCGCCTCCATATTCGCCACGAATTCAGAAACGTCCAATTCATTTACCACCACTGTAGCGACACTCTCTCTTGGAATGGCATTTCGTAAACTTCCGCCTGTAATTTCGGCAATAGAAATAACGGAGTTCGTAGCGGCAAGTAATCGATTCATTAATTTATTTGCATTTCCTAAGCCCTTAATAATATCCATACCACTGTGACCACCTTGGAGTCCTTTAACAGTTATGGTATAGGCCTGAGCGTTGGATGGTGCATCCACCTGTTCATAGGTCCCCGTTGCAGTAACATCTACTCCCCCAGCACAACCTACGCCAATTTCATCGTCTTCTTCCGTATCCAAGTTCAGTAAAACATCCCCTTTCAACAGGCCACCTTTCAACCCCATGGCACCGGTCATCCCAGTTTCTTCATCAATGGTAAACAAAGCTTCAATAGCTGGATGTTCTATAGTGTCGCTCGCCAAAATGGCCATAATTGTCGCAACTCCTAATCCATTATCGGCTCCTAATGTGGTTCCGTTAGCACGAACCCAGTCGCCGTCAATTAACATTTCAATCCCTTGGGTGTCAAAATCGAATTGAGTATCGCTATTTTTTTGGTGGACCATATCCAAGTGAGACTGCAACACCAAGGCCATGCGATCCTCCAAACCTGCTGTAGCTCGTTTCCTAATAATTACATTCCCTACCTCATCTTCCATCGTCTCCAATCCAAGATCATTTCCAAAATCCTTCATGAATTGAATGACTCGCTCTTCTTTTTTAGAGGGCCTTGGTACGGCATTAAGATCTGCAAAATAATTCCATAATTCTTTGGGTTCGAGATTTCTAATAGCTTCGTTCATATGAGAATGCGCCGAGCGCAAAGGTTTTAGGTTAAAAAAGCAAAGTTAAGATGTTTTCTTACTTTTCTAAAGGAATTAAACAGCAAGATAGGAAATACCAATCTCATTGCTAAGTTAGGCTGCATTATCTCCCTTCCATTACAAATTAAATACGTGATAATTTCGTAAAGGAATTCTTTGTATGTTTGAAAGATGCGAAAAAGAACCAAAGTAATTTTAACCCTGCTGCTCCCTGTTCAATACATTACGCTACTTATCCTTAGACGTTTTCCAGAGTTTATTGAAACTTATTACAGTCAAGGAATTTACCCCATTATAGCCAAGGCATCTCGCTTTGTTTTTGGTTGGATTCCCTTTTCGGTTGGTGATATTTTTTATACCCTACTTGTCATTTTATTAATTCGATGGTTATATAAAAACGTGCGAAGAGTGTTCACAGCACCTGTAAGCTTTATAGTGGATATTACAGCTTCGCTTTCCATTATCTATTTCGTTTTCAATGTGATGTGGGGACTGAATTATTATCGAGTACCCTTGCATCAAACACTTGCTCTAGAGCGGGATTATACTACCGAAGAACTGATTAGTACAACACAACGACTGATTCAAAAATCCAATGAGCTTCACCGACAATTAGGTTTTGCCGACAGCACAAAAGTAGACCTCCCCTATTCGCAAAAGGAAATATTTGCCAAATCGGTGAATGGCTACCAAAACTTGGAAAAAGAATATCCCAATCTACATTATGCACCTAAAAGCATCAAAAAGAGCCTTTGGAGCCTTGGCCTCACCTATATGGGATATAGCGGCTATTTTAATCCATTGACGGGGGAATCTCAAGTGAATGCTAAAATTAAAACCTACAAATTTCCAGTGGTTAGTTGTCACGAGCAAGCCCATCAAATTGGGTATGCAGCAGAGAATGAAGCTAACTTTATTGCCACCTTAGCCACCTTACACAATGACGATCCATATATTCAATACACCGGCTACATCTTTGCGCTACGTTATTGTGTGAATGAAATTGCGCGACGCGATATGCAGACTTATGAAGACATATTGCCGACCATAAATTATGGAATATTAGAAAGTTATAGAGAAATGCGCGAATTTTGGAGCGCCTATCAAAATCCTTTTGAGGTTATTTCTAAAACCTTCTGGGATCAGTTTCTCAAAGCGAACAACCAATCCAAAGGCATTATGAGTTATAGTTATATGGTGGCGCTGGTCGTTAACTATTTTGAAGACAGACCCATCTAAAAATTAACTAAATTAATTCAGAATAAATACTCCTCTAAATGTCCCTCAACAAGTCGTTGATATTTCCATCTATGCAAGTGCATTAACATTCTCTTAACAAGATGTTAAACCGGTCGGCATAGTATTTTAAACCAACTAGCCTTATTATATTTAGTACTTAAATAACCAATGTTCAACTAATGAAAAATTACGTACTCCCTCTGCTATGCCTCTGTTTCTTTGGTATAGCAAGCGCCCAAGACTATTTTCCCAAAAACGATGGCGTAAAAGAAGAAAACAACAACTACACTGCTTTCACTAATGCGACTATTTATGTGACACCTACACAGAGTGTCACCAATGGAACACTTCTCATTCAAAATGGAAAAGTTGTGGCAGCAGGAAAAAGAGTCACTATTCCCGAGAATTCGGTGGTGGTGGATCTTAAAGGAAACTACATCTACCCCTCTTTTATTGAAAGCTATTCTGGGTTTGGTGTTAAAAAACCGGAACGTTCGCGTGGTCAGGGTCGAAGTCCACAGTACGAGGCAACTAGAGAAGGTTTCTATTGGAACGACCACATCATGCCAGAAAATGATGCTATTTCAAAGTTCAAATATGACGGTAAGCTCGCTGAGCAAATGCGTAAAGCAGGCTTTGGTGTAGTGAACACCCATATTATGGATGGTATTGCTCGTGGTACTGGACTTCTCGTTGCGCTCAATGACGCGGGCGGAGATCAAGATCGAATTTTAGATGATACCTCAGGCCAGTTCTTTTCATTCTCTAAGGGTGTGGCTAGCAGACAGTCCTACCCAAGCTCTTTAATGGGTTCCATGGCGTTATTGCGGCAAATGCATTTTGATATGGATTGGTATGCCAAAGGAAATGCCACTACCAAAGACCGTTCTCTTGAAGCAATGATCGAAAATAAGAACCTAATATCGTTTATCGATGCTGGTGATAAAGGCAACGATTTACGTGCTGATAAAATTTCGGACCAATTCAACTTAAACTATGTTATTGTAGGTGGCGGAGACGAATTCGAATCTATCGAAAGCATAAAAGCCTCCAACGCAAGCTACATTATCCCAGTGAATTTCCCTGCGGCTTTTGACGTGAGCAATCCCTATCAGGCGAAGTATGTTTCACTGCAAGACATGAGAGCATGGAATCAGTCTCCTACCAATCCGAATGTGTTGGCTAAAAATGGAGTTACTTTTTCATTAACAACACATGACTTGAAGAAAGTATCCGATTTTAACGGCAACGTAAGAAAAGCCATTACCTACGGACTTGACAAAACCAGGGCATTGGAAGCACTTACCACAGTGCCTGCACAACTGCTGGGCAAAAGCAATGAAATAGGCACCTTGGAAAGTGGGAAGTATGCGAACTTTCTAATTACTTCTGGTGACATTTTTGACAAAGGAACCACCATTTATGAAAATTGGGTACAAGGCTCCAAGCATGTAATTAACGATAAGAACCAAAAGGATATTCGTGGGAAATACAATCTTACGGCTGGTGGGAAAACCTATCAATTGGAAATTTCAGGCGAAATGTCCAAGCCTAAAATTGAAGTAAAGCAAGGGGAGACAAAATTCCCATCTGAACTTACTTATAAAGGAAATTGGGTGACATTTTCATTTTCTTCTGAAGATAAAAAAGAAGCCTATGCAGCCACTGGAATTATTCCAAAGGAAGGCAATAACATTAGCGGCCGACTCATCCTTCCCAACGGAAGAGAAAGCAGCTTTACAGCAACTCAATCTTCTTCAGCAGAAAAGAAAAAGGATGATAAAAAAGAAGTCAAGAAAACTCCAGAAGTTGTTCCTCTTACCTATCCAAATGTAGGGTATGGCTATAGTTCAAAACCTAAACAACAAAATGTATTGTTTAAAAATGCAACAGTATGGACTAGTGAAGATGCTGGAATTTTAGAAGGCACCGATGTTTTGGTGAAAAACGGAAAAATTATAGGCATTGGTAAAAACCTCAGCGCTAGTGGTGCAAAGGTAATAGACGCCACAGGAAAGCACTTGACGGCCGGTATTATTGACGAACATTCGCATATTGCTGCTCTGTCTATTAATGAATCTGGTCATAATTCTTCAGCTGAAGTGTCTATTGAAGACGTAGTGGACCCAGAAGACATTGGTATTTACAGAAATCTTGCTGGTGGCGTAACGAGTATTCAAATTTTGCATGGTTCTGCCAATCCTATTGGAGGAAGATCCGCCTTGTTAAAGCTGAAATGGGGAGAAGATGCAGACGGTCTTATTTATGACAACAGTCCAAAGTTCATAAAATTTGCTTTGGGTGAAAATGTAAAGCAATCCAATTGGCAAAGTTTCGGGCGATTCCCTCAAACACGAATGGGGGTGGAACAGTTGTACGTAAATTACTTTAATCGAGCCAAGGAATATGAAGTGAAGAAGAAAAGCGGATCACCGTTCCGATACGATGAAGAAATGGAAGTTTTAGTTGAAATATTGAATGGTGAACGATTTATAAGCTGTCACAGTTATGTGCAAAGTGAAATTAACATGCTAATGAAGGTGGCTGAAAAATTCAATTTTAGAATCAACACTTTCACTCACATACTTGAGGGTTATAAGGTCGCAGACAAAATGAAGGAACACGGTGTTGGTGGTTCCACATTTAGTGATTGGTGGGCCTATAAATATGAAGTAAACGATGCGATTCCCTATAATGCCGCCATTATGAGTAGCGCAGGTGTTACCGTAGCTATTAACAGTGACGATGGAGAAATGTCTAGAAGACTTAATCAAGAAGCCGCCAAGAGTGTGAAATACGGAGGAATGACCGAGGCCGAAGCTTGGAAAATGGTGACCATCAATCCGGCTAAACTTTTACACTTAGATGGTCGTACCGGAAGTATTAAAGAAGGAAAAGATGCCGACTTGGTGCTTTGGAGCGATAATCCCTTATCCGTATACGCGAAAGCTGAAAAAACCATGATTGAAGGAACCGTTTATTTCGACATGGCTGCAGATAAGGCTAAAAGAGAAGTGGTGAAAAATGAAAGAAATAAATTAATGAAATTAATGCTTGCCGAAAAAGACGATGGAGGTAAAACACAACCGCCAATGAAAAAGGACAAGATTCATTTTGATTGTGAAACTATAAACTAACCCAACTATGAAAATCATAAAAAACATATTATTAGCAGCAACCGTAAGCGTTGGATTACATGCTTGGGCACAACAAACCCCCGCACCCGCTCAATCGGAAGTTATCACGGTCAAGGGAGCAACAGCGCATGTTGGAAATGGAACAGTTATCGAAAACAGTGTTCTGGTCTTCAATAATGGAAAAATAACGGCTATCGGCAATGCAAATACTCCTTCTCAAGGAAAGGTAATCGATGCTACAGGCAAACATATTTATCCTGGTTTTATCGCCCCTGGTAAATCTTTAGGTCTTGTGGAAGTAAATGCCGTACGCGCAAGTAATGATCAGGACGAGTTGGGTGATTTCATTCCAAATATTCGAAGTATCATCGCCTATAATGCGGAAAGCAAAGTGGTGGAAAGTATGCGGCCTAATGGGGTTTTACTAACTCAAACTACACCAAAAGGAGGACGCATTTCTGGAACCTCATCTATCGTCCAATTAGACGCATGGAATTGGGAAGATGCAATCGTTAAAGAAGATGACGGAGTTCACATGAACTGGCCAGGTAGCTTTAGTAGAGGTCGTTGGTGGTTAGGAGAAGAACGCGGCTGGAAGCCTAATAAGAACTATCAAAAACAATTGGGGGAAATTGAGAATTACTTCGTCAATGCTACCGCCTATGGGAAGTCCAATAGCACAAGTAAAAATGAAGGTTTTATCGCCATGCAAGGACTCTTCAATGGTTCCAAAAAACTATATGTGTATGCGAGCGGTGAAAAAGAAATAATTGATGCTGTGACCCTATCCAAAGAAATGGGAGTTAAAAATATAGTACTTGTAGGTGGTTATGAAGCCTATAAAATAATTCCTTTCCTGAAGCAGCATAATGTGCCAGTACTCGTGCAACAAACACATTTGCAACCTAATCGTGCTGATGATGACTACGACCTACCGTATAAATTACCTAAACTATTGGTTGATGGTGGTTTACTCGTTGGGATACAAAATTCTGGCGCTTCCAATTTCCAAACACGAAATCTTCCTTTTTATGCAGGACAAGTAGTTGGACAGGGAATGGACAAAGAGGAAGCTTTAAAATTAATCACATCCAATACGGCCAACATTCTTGGAATAGGAGATCAATATGGTACCATCGAAACTGGTAAAAGTGCGACTTTCTTTGTAAGCGAAGGAGATGCGTTAGACATGCGTACCAACCAACTTATACATGCCTTTATTGATGGGAGAGCTATATCGCTAGAAACCCACCAAACCAAGCTTTGGAAACGATATATGGATAAGTATTCCGATAAATAAATAAGAGTTTTATTGAAAAGGTGCAGGGTTCAATTAAAGAACTTTGCACCTTTTTTATATGAAACCAAAATCTCAAAATAAAAGTGTCCCTTCTAAGGAAAGAGCGGGACTTATTTTTAGTTTTTTTTCTGAAGAATAACTAGCGTTCAGAAATGGTTGCTCCTTCTGGCTTTAAAAACAAATTGGCATCTGGCTCACTTTCTGAAACTTGTATGTTTTCAAATTTCATGCTGTTTCTTGGCACCGTAGGTTTTCCTTCTTCAACGCTGTACCATGTCAATGTTTCGGGTAAAATAAAACCGTTTATATCCTTCCATTCCGCATATTTAATATATTTCCAATTATCGCTCTTCTCGTTGGAACGATAGGTAACGGTATAGGCCAACCAAGTCATTAAGTGAGTTTCTGAATCGAAATAGACAATATATTCGTCCTTGGATGCATCTCCTACACCATCATTGTATGAAATTTTAATCCCTTCATACGACTTACCATCGAGTTCGGTAGTGGGTTCTGGGCTGTAATTAATCCCATCATCAGCCAAAACGAATGGCATGGCGTAGAAATAAAACATGAGGTTATGATAAAAACGGGCATTGCCTTTATAAGATTCTTCTTCTTGTTGCAATAACCACACATCATTACCATCATACCCAATGGACCATTCATTCGTTTCAATTAAAGAACGTCTATCACTGAGTGCTACCGTATGCTTTTCAGGTCTATTCTCCTTTGGAATTTCGAAACTTAAGCTATTCATTTTGAACCAGGCCTCGCCCCCGCCGTGTGCGTCAAAAATCGCTTTGACTTTTGGAGGATAAGTGGCTAGTGTTTTATTTTCCTGAGGGCTATTCTGAGTTGCTTCAGCTTCGGAAGATTCCTGTTTAACTTCATTTTTACAGGCCGTCATACTCAAGAGTACGGCAAATACTATGACTATATTTCTCATAATTATTGGATGATAGGGGTTCGACCGTGAATGAGTCGCTGTTTTCTAAAAAACTTACCGCTTTACTAACTGTTTCACTGTTGTTTTTTCTTCGGAATTGATTCGGAGCAAGTAGTAATTTTTTCATCTCCTCAATTTTTACCAAAGATAACCAAAATTGAAGGCACCCTTTCAAATGAACAAATGATTACCTTTGCGCCATGCACAAACAAGTTTCAAGTCTGCAAAATCCATTAGTCAAACAAATGCTCGTGCTTCAGGAAAAATCTCGCGAGCGCAAGAAAACGGGCTTGTTTGTCATTGAAGGAATACGGGAGGTGCAGTTGGCTTTAAAAGGTGGTTACGAATTTGAATCTTTGTTGTTTTGTCCAGAAATTGTGGAACCCGATCAACTCGCTGAAATAAAAGGAATGCTTGCCACTTCAACCGAACTTATTGAAATAGCTGTGGAAGTATATCAAAAACTAGCCTACCGGTCCACAACGGAGGGAGTATTGGCGCTAGCGAAGACCAAACCATTAGCCCTTTCAGAATTAAATTTACCCAAAGAGAACGCCCTCATCCTAGTGGCCGAGGCTCTTGAAAAACCCGGGAATATTGGAGCGCTATTGCGGACGGCCGATGCTGCCAAATTGGACGCGGTTATCATTGCCAATCCTAGGACAGACTTATTCAACCCTAATATCCTAAGAAGTAGCGTAGGCGGTGTTTTTACCAATCAGTTGGCTACGGGAACCTCAGAAGAGATTATCCACTTTCTCAAAGAAAATAACGTCGCTATTTACAGCGCCACGTTGCAGGCAGCTGTCGATTATCACAGCTGTGATTTCACTAAAAACACCGCCTTAGTTGTCGGAACTGAAGCGACAGGACTATCAGGTTCTTGGCGCGATCATAGTACCCAAAATATTAGTATTCCCATGCAAGGAGAAATTGACTCTATGAATGTTTCGGTAGCAGCGGGAATCCTTATCTTTGAAGCCAAACGGCAACGAGATTTTAGTTAGCATCGCAT
>Ga0256847_1000059_pt1 | contig 73494 bp, 64 predicted proteins | sample TeddybearmetaG_FD_189099 | JGI IMG/M metagenome (GOLD analysis project Ga0256847, IMG submission 189099) | Hydrothermal vent microbial communities from East Pacific Rise, Pacific Ocean - Teddybear | ecosystem: Environmental > Aquatic > Marine > Hydrothermal vents | place: Pacific Ocean: East... | reverse complement strand
CTTGATGCCAAATCCTTGTCCCGTTGAAATATAACCGTTAGGTCGGGTAGCGATTACCTCTGGATTTCCTGCTCCAACACCACCAGAAAGGTTGTACATAGAGATATCTTCCATAGAGAAATTCATACTACCAGCTCCAGGAAGTAACGGACTAGGAGGCGTTAAATGTTCCCAGAAGAATACTTCACTTACCATAGCATTACCGTTGATAAAGTCATCGGCGAAGATGGCAGATGGGTATGGGTTTGCCAAGGCATTCGGGCTAGCGTTCTTATTATCCGCACCAGTAGGCCCCGGGGTATTGAATCCAACATTGAAAGTTACATCTCCCGTATTTAGAGTTCCGTCATCATAGTTATAATTAAAGATGCCTCCTGGTTGACCGTAGCCCGCTTGTGGACGTACTAAATAACCTTCTCCCGGATTTATTGACTGAGCTCCATTATAGAACTGCCAGTAGTTATTATTGTCATCAGCAAAATTTTCTGCTCCTGGGAAATCGATAGCCACTTGAGGGTGGGGTACGAAGTTGGTGGTAGTTGCATCCAATACTATGAAAGCAGCGTTCCAAACACTTGTACGCGTCTCACCGGTCATTGGACTTCCTAAAATCAAAAAGTCTCTGGAAGCCAAGTTGGGTGTATCTTGAAGTACGTTAATAGTTCCATTGTTGATTACTGCCGCAGCATCGTCAGTTTGTACGACACTACCAGTATGTTCTACGATTAAGCTTCCATTAACAGTAATGTCTTGTGTAATATCTATATAATCCCCAGCAGAAACAGTAAGGGTTCTAGTCGCGTCTATTTCACAAGTACAAGCACTAAAACTTCCATTTCCTCCAGTTGAAGTAACATAGTCTAAGGCAATTTTTGCGTTGGATCCAATATCTGGAGTACCACTTGACCAAGACCCACCACCTAAGTATTGGGTTGTTTCGCCTTCTACAGTTACCACTGCGACACAAGAAGCAGTGTTGCCATAGTCATCTATATAAGTCAGGGTTACATTATGTGTTCCTATATCATCACAGGTAAAAGTTGTCTGACCTGTCACCGTAAGGTTTGCAGGTATAATAGGAAAGTTATCGGTCGTGCCACCATCAACATCAGTTGCATCGATAGTAACTGTTCCGGTAGTTTTATCCAATGTGGCAGTATAAGGTTGGCAAACTACCGTTGGATCTACATTATCATAAAGAGGGTCTTTTAAAATAAAGAGACCACCATCACCATTAATAAGTTCATTTCCGAAGCCTGAAGCAATAAGATTTCCACTTTCAAAGAAAGGGTAGACATTCCAAGTTCCGTTAAAACTTGCGCTATTAGTTGCAGGATAGGTATCAAATGAATTGACTTCCGTCATGCTTGGCACGGGATCGTACAATCCATCTATTTTTATGATTCTAACACCAGCAGCGTAATTGGCTAAATAAAATCGATTACCTCTAACATATCCGTTATGGTCAATGGCAGGTGTCGCTCCGGTGTAGGTGTAATAAGGAGTACTTGGTCCTTGCGGATGTGGATTGTCTAAATCTGTAAGATCAAACACCAAAGTTCTTGTATTAAATCCAAAGTCTTCTTCATCTACTTCGTCTCCAACTATGAAAAAACGTTTGTCTTCTGTAAACCATCCTTGGTGTGTATAGCTAGTATTTGAGTATGTTACTGTTGAGATAACAACAGGAGCTGCTTTATTGGTCACATCTAATATTTTCATATTATTCTCGTTGCAACCAATCATAATCTCTCTGCCTGTATAATCTGTATCTGGGCCATCATAGGTTACTACTTGGGCATCATGAAAGTAATCGTTGGGACCATATTCTCCTGCAATAACAGGATTAACCGGATCGGCGAGGCTAATGAAAATCGGGCCATCTCCAGAATTTGAACTACGGTTAACACCTACGACGTAGGCAAACGCAGTATCTTCGTTAATTACAATGTTATGAGCTCTTCCATCGTTACTTGCACCACCACTATCTCCAATGAATAAAAATCCATCTTCAGAAAAATTTCTACTGGCTGCTCCAAATGGGCTCGTTGAGAGACCTCTTAAGCCAGTGAGGTCAAATACTTGAACTCCGTCATCGTTAACTTCGCTTACGATATAAGCATGATTACTATAGGTTTTAACATCTCTCCATAAGCTTGCTCCGCCCGAGTGGGAATCTAACCGTCCTAGGTATCTAGGACTCACTGGGTCAGAAATATCAACAAATGATGTACCATTGTTGAGGGCGACTATGGCATATTCTTTTCCGTCAAGAGGATCCGTCCAACCCCAAGAATCTTGAGCTTCGTCGGCATCCATTTGGCTGGCAGAAATAAAGGCTTGTAAGGTAATTCCATTACATGGATAAGTACCCGCTGCTGTTCCACCTGTACAAGGGGATTGCGAAAATGCGAGGGTTCCATTTAACAATAGCAGGAGCGATAATATTTTTTTTATCATAATAGTGTGTGGTTATTTTTTTAAGTAGGTTTATTCTTTTAGGAAGGTAAATTCAATAGTACAGGGAACATTATGGCCTATATGGCCTTGTCCAACACTGATGCTACCTCCAGACATGTCACCGTTGTCTACAAAGTATTGATCACCTGTATTTATATTATTTGTTAGTGTGAAGGTATATGCTTGTCCGGCTGAAAGGTATTTGTAAAATACCGATGTAGCATAGTGTGGTATTTTATCGTGGTTTAAATTCGGAGACTCAATAGCGCTATGACTTGAATAACTATGGGTGTACAACCAGCCTTCGCTATAATCGTATTGGCTACTACCCGGAACAGGATCAATGTCAACGCCAGGTCCCGATAGGGCAAAAAAGAAAGAGCCTTCAGAAGTAGCTAAAGAAATGTCATCATTAGATGTAAAAGGATCAATTTCACCGGCAGCAAAATTCGCTTTCAGTTCGATTCTGTAAGTTCCCGTATAAGTAGGTGTAAAAGTATTAGAGGACGCGCCATCCATAGGAATGCTTATCACATTTGAGGGATCTGGATCTGAAGTGGCTTCTTCAATCTCCGTGCGCAAGCAGCCACCTGTTTGTTCAAATTTTTGATATTGTTCCAAATTAAACTGTGGCGACCATATCGAGCCACTCCATATATAGACACCGGGATATACATCATTGGTGCCGTTATTCGACGGCGTTGTATTGTAAACTGCTGTACCAGCGACAAGGTTGCTGCCATTCGGATTTACTACGGGTGCTTCCACAATGATACTTGTTAATACGACTCTTGGAAAAACAATCCCTTGTGTAGAGCTTTCTATATCTAAAATACCTTCGGGTTCGATAGTACCAACTCCCACTTGAGCCTGAAGTGTGCTTTGGAAAATCACGCCGGCAACAAGGCTAAGTAGTATATATTTTAAATTTAATAATTTCATGATTGTAAATTTATGGTTGTGGCTATCTACTCGTAGACATAGTTTATTTCTAAATAACACTTTAAACTGTTGTTGATTGTTACATATCCTGTTCCATCATCACCAGCAACGATATCCCCATCACCTTCAAATCCTTGTGCATCTGCTTGATTAAAGGTAAGGCTGAACGTATAGGTTGTGCCAGCGGTAAGCACTTCAACATAGTCATATCCAATCTGATTAAAGATATTCGTAGAGGTTCTAAGCGAGCCCCCGTCAAAAAGTGAGTCGTCATTATAAGCAGAATAGGAGCTTATATCTACGGTGTAGGTGTTACCATTAAAAATAAATTCGAACTCTCCTTCTTCTTTTGCAAAATTTACGAATTGAGAGGAAGACATAGCTGACGCATCTAAATTACCTCCGCCATAGTGCACTACCAAATGAAGCGCATACCTACCCGTATAAATGGGAGTAAAAGAATTGTTATCAAAGGGAATAGTTTGCTTACCAGCGACCGGATTTGTTGCATCGTCAGACCCCGTGCGTACGTCTGCGTTTTGTAAAAATAAGGCGTTGTCTTTTCTCTCGCGTAGTGATGTCCATTTATAAGTTGCTGGTGGGTGCAACTTCCAAGTAAAAATACCTGGATAAAGGCTATCGGCACCATCATCTAGTACTGTTGTGTTGTAAACAGTAGTCCCAGGAACGATATTAGTTCCATTTGGGTTTACTACGGTTTCTGTATTGGCATTTACTAAGGCCACTACGGGGAATACGACTCCCATCGTACTAGATGAAAGATCTAGCGCTCCCTTAGGTGAGTTAATCCCAATACCTACTTGAGCTAACATAGTTGAAGAAGTTAGGAATAGGCAAAATAGTAAGGCCAAAAGGCTATGCTTGTATAAAGTTTTCATTTCTAATAAGTTTTAATCTCCTATATATGTAATTTCGAAGGTACAAGGGATGTCGTAGCCCACATGTCCACGACCATCACTACTACCACCACCTGAATCACCATTACTCAAAAAGTCTGGTAAAAAATCTTGATCGAACGCTAGTGCATAAGCTTGATCATCTTCGGCGGTTAGTTGCACATATAGTACGGTAGTATATTCTTGCCAAATAGCAAAGTAATTGGTGGCACCTTCAGACGGTTCATAAGCCGTAGAATATGCGTGAGCTGGAACAAAATAACTAGTGCCTCCAAAATTAAGCCGAAACGTACCTGAGGCCCTGGCAACGTTCAAATAACCTTGGGATTGACTACCACCAGATTTCTTAGGAACTCTGGCGGAAGAGCCCGCATAGTTTACTCTTAATTTGATTCTGTATGTTCCTGTATATTGAGGAGTGAAAGTCCCTGCGACCCCTGCGACATTTGTATATCCTCCCCCTGAGCGAGTTCGCATTGCGAAAACAGAAGTCTGTTCTACTAATTCACTTTGATTTCGAGTAAATTCAATGTTCCATTTTGATCCATCCCAAGAATACATCCCGGGTGAAACATCGTTGGCTCCATTGTCGGTTGTCACAGTGTTATACACTACAGTTCCAATTGGAATGAGTGTAACACCCGATTTTGGGTTCACCATAGGTGCTTGGTCGATTGTGGATTGTAAAACCACTCGTGGCAATACAATTCCTTGTGTAGTACTATTTACGTCCAACGCACCTTGCGGTAGCGTGGTATTAATCCCTACCTGCGAAAAGCAGCTAGAAATTGACAGTAGAAAGACAAAGAAAAGTACCTTGTCCTTAGTTGAGTAGGTTAAAAACATAATTGGTCAATAAATTGGTTAAATCTGGGGAATAGATTTAAAAATCTTATCGCAATATATAAATTAATCGGAATATTTTTACTTTTTGTCGATAAAATCGAACCCTTTAACTGCGTTTTTCGATGTTGACCATGAAAAATCCTATGTAGTACATGCTAAAAATTCAGCTTTAAAAAAATTTAATTAATTGAAAACGAGATATATAGCCTATTGAGTTTAGAATGCCCTTGGCTTTATTGAAATTTATTGCATTTAATCGAAGTTTTATTGTTTTTAATCGATAATAGAATTAATTGATGTAAGATAAATCCTTCATTTTGATAATAATAGATTTTGGAGGTGCCCTTCATTTATAGGTATATTTCCAATTATATTTTGTTTGGAACTAAGAATAAGAGGTTTAGGTTATAAAAAGCGGGCCAGCCGATTTCAAAAAATGATTGGCCCACTTCTTGACTAAATTACAATTTGGTTTGTCTACTTAATTATTCGTCTCAGAACTTTCGATAGGATTCATATAAGTAGGTTGTTTTTCATACTAGTAGAATTTTTTGGGAAAAGTCAATAATAAGCGTACTTGGGTTTCTGAACTTAAATCTACTAATTTTCCTTGTATTTTCGTTTCTGAAATTGAGTTGACCTAAAAAAAAGCAGGAAATAAAAAAGCCATTTCTATTTGAAATGGCTTTTATTTTTTTTGAAGAAAAAGTTTATTTCTTCAATATTCGTTTGGTAACTGAACCACTATCCGTAGTTATGGTTATAAAGTATACGGCAGCTTCTAATTCAGAAATATCGATGGTGTAATTTCCTTGCGAACTTACTTGAACCGATTTTAATATTCTACCTCTCATATCATAAACCTGAATACTGTTGATAGGTTGCGCGGGAGAAAGAATATTTAACGTTCCTTCTGTTGGATTCGGGAAGATAGACACACTGTCTAATGCATTAGCATTAGTACCTAAAATTATATCTCCTTCAAATTGAATGGTAAACCTATTGTGGAAGGTGCCCTTATTGCTTGTAAAAGCATAAGCCTCATCACTTAAAGTATGTACCGTATTGGTAAAGTGGTCGATTAGAAAGACCGTTGCCTCACTCAAGTTTTCTCCTTCAATATTCATGATAGAGATCTTGTACTCTAATGGAGCATCAATCTGAGTAGAGAATCCTAATGGTACTTGCGCACCACTTTCAAAAGCTTCTCTAGATTGAATTCCTAATTGTTCGCTACCATCTTCCAAGTGACTATAGAGTGATACTACCTTGGCCAAACGACGACTGTCATAGCCATTGTCTTTTCCAGCTGTGGCGTTCTCTGTAAACCCTATTAAGGTAGATCCACCCATTTCGTATAGTTCGTTGGTAATATTCAACCAAATGCGATCTTTATCGTCTGCACCTCTTAAAGTGGTGTTTCCACTAGTGCGTCTCATGGCATTGGTAAAGATAGCGGTACCTCCAGCCGTAGCCTTGATACCAAATCCTTGTCCTGTGGAGATAATTCCGTTAGGTGTGGTAGACGGTACTGGTGGATTACCAGCGGGAGTACCTCCCAATAGGTTGTACATAGAAATATCTTCCATAGAGAAATTCATCGAACCAGCACCGGGTAAAGTTGGATTTGGAGGCGTTAAATGCTCCCAGAAAAATACTTCGTCTATCATGGCATTGGCATTGATAAAGTCGTTTGCAGAGATAGCCGAAGGATATGGATTTGCCAAAGCATTCGGACTAGCGTTTTTGTTATCTGCTGGTAACGGACCTGGAGTATTGAATCCTACTGCAAAGTTAATATCACCAGTATTTAGGGTTCCGTCGTCATACACATAGTTAAAGATTCCTCCTGGTTGTCCAAAACCTGCTTGTGGTCGGATTAAATATCCTTCACCTGGATCTACGCTACTTCCGCCTGCATACACCGCCCAATAGTCGTTGTTATCATCGGCAAAGTTTTCAGCACCTGGAAAATCGATGGCTACTTGTGGATGGGGTACAAAGTTGGCTGTTGTAGCATCCAATACTAAAAAGGCTGCTCCCCAAACACTACCTCTTGTTTCACCCGTCATTGGGCTACCCAGAATCAAAAAGTCTCTGGAACCTAATGTTGGAGTAGTTTGATTTACGTTAATAGTACCGTTATTGGTTACTGTTGCTATATCGTCTATCTGGACAACGTTACCTTGATGTTCAACAATTAAGGTTCCGTCTACGACAATGTTTCCATTAATCTGTAAATAATCATCGCTTCGGACGGTCAAGGTTGATCCACCACTTACCGTTAAAGAACAACCATCTATATTTCCGTTCACTGCGGTGTCGTAATTGGCGTTAATGGTAACGGTATTGCTAGCGTTTGGTGGGGTTCCACCATTCCAAGCGCCATTCCAAACCTTAGCCACACCCGCGCATCCTACAATAGGAGTAATGCTGACGTTAATATCATCAATCGCCATATCTCCTTCAAATCCTCCATTTCGATCACCTCGAAATCTAAATTTTACCGTTTGTTCGCTGTAAGCAGTTAGATCCACCACTTCATCGTTGAACCAAGAAGATCCCTGAGCACCTGATCTAGACCATAGTTGTACCCATCCTGATCCATCATTTGCTTCCAGGCGCATGGTTCCTATATTCCCACCTAGCATATGATAGTCAAAAGTAATTTGAGCATTCGAAACTAATGGAATTTCAAAACAAGGGGATATGATAGCAGCCTCGTCACCCGCTCCAGAAATTGTGCTGGCTTCTAGGTAGGCGAAAAAGGTTCCTTGATTTGCTGAGTTTGGCCCAGTACTTCCTGTCGGAGTGGCTGATCTATCTCTCATCCAAGATCGATCATTATCATTGACGGCAGCATCTGGATTTTCTCTTTCCCACATATTGGTTTCAAAATCCATGGCGTAAGGAAAAGTGTTTACTGTTGTTCTGCAAAAACCTAAACCTTCACCATCATCATACAAATCCTGAAGTTTATCGATTGGCTCACTAAAGTTAGGGACGCCACTAGTTGTTGAGTTTCCTGGAATATTATCAGTATTGTAAGATAATCCAGGGTTATTGTCCCCTTCGCCAGGTGAAAGAACTCTTATAAAAGCCGTTCGACCGCTATTAGTGCTGCTATTACACCTTGAGTCTCCAGCCGTTCTTTTGGCACCTTGCAAAGCCGCCATAAGCTTATCTGCCAGTGTTCCTTCGGCCGCTAAAAAGGAGGTTTCCATATCGTTTAGAAGATCCTGTCCGTTTGCGTTATCTGATCCGTTATCGTTGTCCAAAATATTTCCTTGAATGGAATATCCAATTCCCGTTCCTGGTTCGATACCACCTATATGATTAGAGAAGTGACCATTGGAGCCTCCAGAAAAACCGGCGGTTGTCAGTATGCCTCCGTCAAATCCCACCACTCCGTATTGACGACTTGCGCTACTACCATCAGCGGCTACGACAAAGTCCATAATTTCTTGAGGTGTATCTCCAGCAAGCATTCTCGTTCTCGCGATAGCCTGTGTAGATGCGTTATATGCGGCTTGGGAGTTAATCCCTCCAACAATATTTCCACCTGAGTCAACAATGAGATCATTTAAAAAGTCAATACCTCCATTAAAACCAACACAACTACAAGCAGCACCTCCTACTTTCCCGGTTACGGGATCATAGGCAACAATTGAAAAGGTATCGCCTTCATGATCTCTTGACGTATCAGGCTTTGCATTACTGACTTCTTCTTCGTTAGCAGGAGTCGATGCATCAACATTCGGTAACGTTTCACCAAAAGGGTTTTGTAAAAGTGCGATTGTTCCAAAAAGGGCAATCGATATTGCTATTGCAATTCTTTTTGCTGGGGCTGTGTGTATTTTTTTCTTTATCACTTTAGTAGGTATTTAAATTATTTTCTTGGATTTGACTTTTTTAAAGCTGCTGTAATAGTGTAATAGTTAAGTAAGCGTCTTGCGCGTTCTCTGTAAGTCCGTTGTTTCCATTGTATGGTCCTGAACAAACACCAAAAAAAGCATAGCCTGTGGCGGGTCCTCCACAGGTTCCGCTCAAATCTAAGCTGTTAGGATCAACATTTTGCTGATCCCAAAGTCTCGCGCGTACTTTGAAATTATAGGTGGTTCCTTCAATAAGGTCAACAAGATGTACAATGGTAGTTTGTCGCCCGAGTGCTTGAAATGCGCTTGAAGGAGGGGTAATCTTTGTATTAGAAGAAACCGTACTTTCAGCTACCTTGACGTTGTCTATTTCTAACATATACGAGCCGTGTACTGTGGCTTCTAGCGAAGTATTCAAATGATTTAGTGCTGCTATATATCCAGTTACATGAATTTCGTATCTTCCAGTATAAGGAGCCACAAAATCTTGGTCTAGTCCTGGAATGGTATAGGTAGTGGATGTATTCGCTGCACGTTCAGTTGACGTTTGTTCGTATTGCATTGTATACCCTTCATTAAACATTTTTTCCCATCTACTGCCATCCCAGAAATAAAATCCTGGAGACACTTTATCTAATCCAGTTCCTAGGTCTGAGGTATTATAAACCCACATTCCTTCAACTAAGGGAGGTGCAATCGTAGTGATGTCGTTTCGAGACTGCAGAATAACCTTAGGAATCATAAGCCCTTTTTCTTCACTATTAAGTTGAAAGATGGCACCATCTGCAATAGTTAAGCCAGTAGTAGGGGATTCACCAATAATTACCTGTGCAGAGACAGTAAACGAGCACAAGAATAGTAGCAGCAACGTTGGTAATATTATATTTTTTTTCATGATCATAATTTTAAATACGTATAGTAATCACTAATTAAATTTGTTTGATAAGACTAATGGTCATAGTACCTCGTTGAGCATCATTAATACCGCTGCCAGTATAACCGCTTGTGTCCTTACCGAAAATGCCAGTCAGTACATTGTTTGGAAGCCATTCTCTTCCGCGTACGACAAATCTATAAGTCACTCCTGCGTTCAATTCCATGTTAACAATAATGCTGGCGCTTTGTGCGAGATTATTGACAGTTGTGGAACCAAGTCGTTTTGAAGAGGTTGTAATGTAGGTTTCTTTTACTAGTGAAAGAGGAGCGCTTGGGCCAGAAACTAGTGACAAGCCTACATTGTCAATAGCAAAATCTGACCGAAAGCTTGAACCGGTAATTCCATTAAATCGTAATTGTATGGAACCCCCTATATATGATGATATATCTATGTTTTGCGACATCCAAGAATTTCCTTGATTTCCACTCTGACTCCATAAGGAATTCCATGATGCACCATTATCGTCACTAATTTCTAGCATTAAGGTTCCCATAGAAGATCCGTACATATGATAGTCAAAACTAAAGCTTGCTGCTGGGGCTGTGGTTAAATCAAAACATGGGGAATCTAAAATAGCTTGCATATTTGGAAATCCAACGCCACTACCCGAAGATTCTACATACATATAAAACGACCCGGCAGATCCTGTACTTGGTCCAGTACTGCTAGTGGTTGTCCCGCCCGAATCCCGTGTCCAGTCGATGTCATCGGCAGTAGAATTTGACCACCCGCCCAATCCGGTTTCAAAGCTTTCGCTGTAGGGGTATGATGAAATTCCTCCTGTACAACCTACGCCACCGCCACCGCCTGCGACGGAAGACATGGCTAAACTAATAGAACCTTGAGCTGCTCCATCTCCAGAAGTAAGAATTAGGTCACCAGCAGAATAATAGCCTTCCACGCGAATTTGATACGTTCCGCTAAATGGAACGGTTATGCTTCCTGTGTCGAGCCCAGGTAAATTAACATACGTAGTATTGCTTGTGCTTGCCGTTACTTCTGCAGATTGTTCGTAAGAAAGTGTATATCCTTGGTTGTAGAAACGACGCCATGAAGACCCATTAAAATAATAAAAACCAGGAACTACTCGAGTAGATGCAGCGCCACCTGTAGTCGTATTATATACTAATAATCCAGTAGTTGGAGAAGGGGATATCGTGGTAAGGTCGTCTGTTCCTGTAAGAGCTACTTTGGTCATTAAGAAACCTTTATCGGTGCTAGTCATGTCTAGAGCAGCAGAACTAGCTGGTGAGGTTGTATTTACACCTACTTGCGCTTCTAGAAAAAATGACGACAACAGCACAAAACTGAAAAATAAGACCTTTATGTTTGATTTAATGATACGTTTCATGTTCTTAATTTTTATCTTAATTATTTTGAAAAAGATTTTGGGTGGTGTCATAGCTTTGCTAGCGTGATGGTATAAGAAAATATTACTGTTGTTTAATAAGTGTCATAGAAAGAGAACCTCTTAGCGCATTATTTATACCAGTAGCACCTGGATACCCACTTGTATTTTTGCCAAAGATTCCTTGTGCCACATTATTTCGAGACCATTCTCGTCCAGTTACATTAAAACGATATACATTTAAAACATCAAGATCTACGGTATAAACAATCGTTGTATTTTGAGGTAAGTTATTCATGGTGGTACTTCCAATACGTTTAGAGGTAGAGGTAACGTAACGTTCTTTTACACGCACGGGGGAGCCTAAAATTCCGTCAGTCATGTTGAGACTTACAGACGCTTGGCCTACTCCTTCGGTAGTTGTGCTAACTAGATTTCCACAAGCATAGCTTGTTTCTACCTTAATTTGATAGGTGCCAGAATAGGGTACATTAATAAAACCACTGTCTAGTCCTGTGATTTGTGTGTAAACTGAACTTAAAACATTGGCCGTTGTCTCAGAGCCTTGATCAAATTTAATACCATATCCTCGGTTGAAAAATCGTAACCACTGGCCGCCGTTCCAGTAGTAAAACCCCGGAGTCACCTGAATAGGCAGTGATCCATTTGTTACGGTATTGTAAACTAATAGCCCTTCCGTGGCCGCAGGTGTAATGGTAGTTACATCATCTGTTGCTGTAAGTTCGACACGGGGTATCAAAAGCGCTTTATCTGGGCTAAAAACATCTAATAATGCCCCATTTGCAGGGCTTGTGGTATTAATCCCTACCTGCGCAAAACAGCTAGAAATTGACAGTAAAAAGACTAAGATAAGTACCTTGTCTTTAGTTGAGTAGGTTAAAAACATAATTAGTCAATAATTTGGTTAAATCTGGGCAATAGATTTAAAAATCTTAACGCAATATATGGATTAACCGTAATATTTTTACGTTTTATCGTATATAATTAGCTCTTAAACTGTGTTTTAGACATTTTATACAGTAATTTTCCTACATTTATAGGATTCAAAATTTATCTATATTGAAACCTAAAGCATTGATAATAAGATATATATGATTTTTTAGCTTGACACATGGTTCTTAAACGAAAATTATATACATTTTATCGATATTTTATTGATTTAAATCGATTAATTGATTTAAATATGTAGGATAAAACTCTCATTACTATAAAAATAGCAGATGGAGCTGTCCTTCAATTGCAGGAATTTTTTCCAATTTTAATTTCGATCGGAACTAGAATTTTAAGAAGTTAACTTATAAAAAGCGGGCCAGCCTATTTCAAAAAATGATAGGACCGCTTCTTGATTCAATTGTAATTTGGTTTGTCTGCTTAATTATTTGCTTGAGAACTTGCGATAGGTTTTGGTATGGTGCTATCATCAAGATCTTAAACCATTGTCTGTACTTTCAATGTCTAAAATGGATTCTACTTGGGGGTAACAGTGTTAATTCCAACTTGAGTCGTTATATTTTCACCGATTGCCATAACAACCATAATAATAATAAGTAATTTTGGGAGTAGATTTGTTTTCATAAGCTTTTGAGTTTCTTACGAGGGATAAACAATAACGCGTCAAAATTACGATGAAATACAAATGATATTTTAAAATTTCTTACGTTGCTAAATTTTAAATTTTGAATAACCTTTGATGGAAATGACGGTTATAAATGATTCTATTAGAAATTCAATAATAAATGAATACCATGTAGTACCTTTTTTGAATTTTAAACAATATTCAGAAATACCCTTTTATCAAACTCAGTTTTAAAAAATTCCATTGTTTTTTTCGAAATATATATCTGAAATACAGCCAATTGACCCCAAAACCGTTTCGTTGGGCTCTTGCTCCTTATCAGTAGTAAGAGAGGATCAAATACATCCTTTCGTTTCTGGGAATAAGTTTAGAAAGCTGAAGTATACGATTCAGGACGCCCAGCGGTTAGGTCAGACCACTTTATTGACTTTTGGGGGCGCCTACTCAAATCATATTGCCGCGGTTGCTGCTGCGGGCAAGGAAGTGGGCCTTGCCACTGTTGGGGTTATCCGCGGAGAAGAATTGCGGGAAAAAGCTTTTGACAACCCTACGTTGCGTTTTGCAATGGAATGCAAGATGCAGTTGCATTATATAAGTAGACAGGACTACCAATTAAAAACAGAGCACAGTTTTATTAAAAAATTACACCAACAATTTGGCGACTTCTATCTTATTCCAGAAGGCGGAACAGAAGCTTTGGCTGTGCAAGGATGTGAAGAAATCCTTTCTGAGAGAACAAAGAGTTTTGACTATATATGTTCCCCCGTGGGTACTGGAGGTACCATTGCAGGTTTGGTGAAGGCCTCAGAGCCCCATCAGACGGTACTCGGTTATTCTGCTCTTAAAGGGACATTTCAGGAATCTGAAGTGAAAAAATACACGACGAAAACCAATTATGAGTTGATCGATGATTACTCTTTTGGAGGGTATGCTAAAATAGATGCCACTTTAGTGCGTTTTATGAATGAATTTAAGCTAAAAACTAATATTCCACTCGATCCTATTTATGTAGGCAAGATGATGTTTGGTATTTTAGACGGCGTGAAAAATAAAAAATTCAAAGAAAATAGCCGTATTTTAGCCATTCATACTGGGGGTTTACAAGGAATTGCTGGTATGAATTTAAAATTGAAAAAGAAGAATTTACCTCAAATTTTATAATATGAATGCTAAACTTATCCTATTAATACTTGTTCTTGCGCTTTCATTTCAAAGTTGTAAATCTAAAAAAAGGGTAGTCGCTACCAAAACCAAGACTAAAACGGAGAGAGTGGTTATTGAGAGTAAAAAAGACCCCGTGGTAGAGAAGGAAGTGAGGACGGGTACGAAAATTACTCCTCCTGCTAAAAATGCTACCTATACTGAAGTGGTTGCAAACTATATCAATAATTACAACGGAATTGCCAAAGAAGAAATGTTACAGTATGGTATTCCAGCTAGTATAACATTGGCTCAAGGGATACTTGAAAGCGGAGCGGGTAAAGGAACTTTAACCAAAAAAGCGAACAACCATTTTGGTATTAAATGTCACACTAGTTGGACCGGTGAGCGGGTTTATCATGATGATGATGAAAAAGGGGAGTGTTTCCGAAAATATAGAGATCCAAGATATTCTTTCCGAGATCATTCTTTGTTTCTGTCACAAAGGACCCGCTACCAAGGTCTTTTTAAACTGAAGAAAAGAGATTATAAAGGTTGGGCAAAAGGGCTGAAAAAAGCAGGCTATGCCACAGACCCCAAGTATCCAGCAAAGTTGATTAGTATAATTGAACGTTATGATTTAACCCAGTATGACGATGATGTGTTGGGAGGTAAGGCGGTAATCACCAAATTGGACGAATCGAAGATTAGCACTTATACTGTTCAAAAGGGCGAGACCTTATATAGTATATCACGCCGATTTAACATGACTGTCGGAACTTTAAAGGAATACAATGGACTGAATTCGAATGCAATTTCCGTCGGACAAGTATTATATTTGCACCCAGCAAAAGGACGTTAATTTTCCATATGATTTATAAAAGAAGTAGTGCCTTATTCGCTGAGGCGCAAAAGGTAATTCCAGGAGGTGTAAATTCTCCAGTTCGAGCATTTAAAGCCGTTGGCGGTGACCCTATTTTTGTTGAAAGCGCCACAGGCCCCTATTTGTTTGACGCCGATGGTAACCGCTTGATTGATTATATTAATTCATGGGGTCCCATGATATTAGGTCATGCGCATCAAAAGGTTGTAGATGCCGTCATCTCGAAGGCAAAAAAAGGAACTTCCTTTGGTATGCCAACCGAGATCGAAACCGAAATAGCTGCCTTAGCAGTATCCATGGTACCCAATATTGATAAAATTCGCTTTGTGAATAGCGGAACAGAAGCTTGCATGAGTGCAGTGCGTTTGGCAAGAGGGTATTCGGGAAAAGACAAGATCATTAAATTTGCAGGTTGCTACCATGGCCATAGCGATTCTTTTTTAATACAAGCTGGAAGTGGCGCAATTACTTTTGGAACTCCTAATAGTCCTGGAGTTACCGCTGGGACCGCCAAAGATACATTACTAGCACAATACAACAATTTGGAGCATGTTGCCCAAATCATTGCGCAGCACCCAGACGAAATTGCCTGCATCATTATTGAACCTGTAGCTGGGAATATGGGATGTATTCCTCCAAAGGAAGGGTTTTTAGAAGGATTGCGTGAGCTTTGTGACACCAACAATATATTGCTCATATTCGACGAGGTTATGACTGGTTTTCGTCTTGCTAAAGGAGGTGTGCAGGAATTGATGGGAGTTGCTGCTGATATTGTAACCTTTGGAAAAGTGATTGGAGGAGGGCTTCCTGTTGGTGCTTTTGCTGCCCGTGAAGAAATCATGAATTATTTGGCTCCAGAAGGACCCGTCTATCAGGCAGGAACGCTTAGTGGAAACCCGTTGGCAATGGCTGCTGGCTTGGCGATGCTCACCGAATTGAATGAGAACCCTTCCATTTTCAAGGCGATTAATGAAAAAACAGCTTACTTACATAAAGGATTTAGTGAAATTTTATTGGAGAATAGTGTGCCTCATACTATTAATAGGATCGGCTCGATGATATCTATTCATTTTTCTGAAACGCCAGTAGCTGACTTTGAATCTGCAGCCAATGCTGCGCAAGGAGACTCCTTTAAAACATTCTTTCACGGGATGCTAAACGAAGGCATTTATATAGCTCCCAGTGCCTATGAGACTTGGTTTATATGCGAAGCACTGTCAAAAGATGACTTAGATTTTACACTAGAGGCCTGTCGGCGCGTAGCCAAAAATTTACCATAAAAAAAAGGCTCCAATTTGGAGCCTTTTTTACAGTGTATAGTTACTGTTATTGTTCTCGCATTGCCAGCCACTTTGTGTACTGGTCTGCTGTTAGCGTCTTCTTCATGGCAGCTTCTAAGGTCTGATCAATTTTTTGCTTGCTAGCTCTCACAGTAGCATTTCTCATATCCTTACCATTAACCTGCTTTTTGTAATTTGATTCTTTACTAACCAAAGCTCTAAAAACAGCACGTTGTTGATCACCATTAAGCGATAATTCGTTGCTGAGTTCCGCTGTTTCCGCTTTAGCGATTACCTCTGGTTTATCCTTGTTTTGCTTAAGGCCTTGAGCATTCATAGTACCCATTCCTAATAGCATTACGAGAGAAACTGTTATTACTTTAAAAATATTTTTCATGATAGTTTAATTATTTTAAGATTACTAATGTAACCTTTTTAATAATAATGAACCAAGAACTGCGCCAAAAAAGAAGTTAACGTTTTTTTCTTCCATAACGATGTTTGTGCTTTCGCTTCTTCTTATCGTGAGATTTCTCAAATTGAGCTTCCGTTAAAATGGATTTTAACTGTTTTTTGGTGGCTATCTTGGTATCCAGCATCTTAGAGGTGCGTTCAAACATTTCATTGGCTGCTAGTTCTCCTTTTTTCTTCTGTTCGGCCTTTCTTTTTTCCCTTTCAGTTTCCAGATCCAAATTCAATTTTAGGATCTCTGATTGTTGCGTCGGACTTAAATCTAAATCAAGGGCCATCCTTTTAGTCTTTAGTTCTGCGCGTTGTTGAGGAGTTAACTCTTGCATTTTTTGACGCATCTCTTTTCGAGGACCGTCTTTTTTGTGACCGGGAGGTTGTGCATATAAGGTTGCACCGAAGGCCAACAATAAAATCATCATTGCTTTTTTCATTTGTATAATTTTTATGATTAACGCTCCTATGACACCTAGGTATTCTGAAAGTTTAAATGGGAAGGGATAATGTTTTGTTAAAACGATTTTCCAGAACGGTTTGAATTGGACTAAGGATCCTTTTTGGCGCAGGGAGTTGTGCTTCTATATGCTGAAAGTGAACTTCATAACATAGAAGCCTTATTGAAAAAAGCCGTTCCCTCAACCTAAAGTAGCATTCCCTCAATGGTGGTTTTTCTGAGCTAAATGTGTGGGTACTTTCACTTCGGAATTTTAAAACGAAAAATTATGAAAAGTAAGTTGTTATTATTGGCTTTGCCATTATTATTTATTGGGTTTTGGCTTTCAGTAGATGTTTCGAAAGGAGACTATGCTGAAACTAGAAGAACACTTGAGCCTGAAGAAGGTTGTGTTTTTATGACGGTTATGGGAGAGCAGGCTTCCACAGATTTTAATGTATTCAAGAATAATGAAAATTTAAATAGTTCGGTGCGTGATGGTTTGGCGTGGATGAGCGAGGCTCAATTGCCCAATGGAGGCTATGGAGCAGGAAGCAGTAGTGCACAACACGTAAGAGATCCGCATGCGGTTCCTGCGGACCCTGCAACTACATCAATGGTTGTTCAGGCGTTTTTGCGCAGTGGGATTACCTTAAAAGATGGTACCTATGGCAAGAACCTTGAAAGAGCAATCAATTATTTACTTGAAACTGTAGAGAATACTCCAAAGGATGCTGCCTATATTACGGAGGTGCGTGGCACACAGATTCAAACTAAATTAGGACAAAATATCGACGCCGTGCTAACGGCACAAGTACTGTCCAATCTTGTGGACCGCAACCTTAAGGGCGTGGACAAAAAACGTGTGATCAGATGCTTAGATATTTGTGTAGGTAAAATTCAGCAAGGAACAGACGCATCTGGTAGACAAAAAGGAGCTGGTTGGGCCGGAGTATTACAAAGTGGATTAGCAACAAGCGCCTTGGAATCTGCTCAAGCGGTTGGTGCCGATGTGGAAGAAGAAATTATTGAGCGTAGTAAGAATTACCAAAAGGGCAATTTTGATGCTGTCAGTGGAAATGTAAGAACCGAAGATGGGGCTGGAGTGATGTTGTATGCCGTTAGTAATAGCGTTCGTGCCAGTGCAAAGGAAGCGCGCAAAGTGAAAAAGGATTTTGAAAAAGCAAAACGAGACGGGAAAATCGATCAAGATGCTGAAATCACTACCGATAATCTTAAAAAAATAGGATACGGAGAGGCCGAAGCCATGGAATATAACACAAGCTACAATGTATATAACGCTGCTAAAGATAAAGCGCAGCAGGAAGATGTTTTAAATGGATTCGGAAATAATGGAGGAGAAGAGTTTTTAAGTTTTTTACAAACCGGAGAGTCTCTTGTTGTAGGTCAGGATAAGGATTGGAAAAAATGGTATGACGATATGAGTGGACGTATTTTGAAGATCCAAAATCAGGATGGAAGTTGGAATGGACACCACTGTATCACCAGTCCTGTATTTTGTACTGCTACCAGTATTTTATTGCTTACGGTAGAAAATGACATCGATTTTCTTAGTAAAATAGGAGAATAATACGTGTTAAAAGTCGTCATTTATAAAAACAGACTAGCAACACTTTGTGGTTTGCAAAAACAAGACTACATTTAATTTCAAATAGTTTAGGTTGGTTTAAACACCGCTACAGACTGCCGGTAGGGATACTGGACCCCCTATGCCAAGAGGTGGAAAGTCGTAGCGGTGTTTTTCATTTTAGCGAATCTCTTATTTCTGTAAAAGGGTTATTTCTCACAGCTCTTAAAATCGCTTTTAAGTAAGTCGTTTCAGCCTTCGTAAATACTGTCCTTTTACTCCCACATTTATATAATCATCACCTTCAAAACTGAAGGGACGCGTCTGAACTGTGTTGGTATAGGCCCTCATAACATCTGATACTACGGTGTGGAGGATATTACCAGTGCCTGGATTCATAGGGTCCATTTGAACAGTATACGTTCCAAAATAAGCATATGGGTTCGACTTTGGTCCAAAAGTGTCCATAAGCAGTTCATGCGGTACCGTCCAAGGCGCACTCGCGCTCAACCATTCTGGCGAATCGGTTTCAGGAAATGCCTGTGGAATTGGCAAGGCAGGATTTTGAGAAATCATTAGACTAAAATGCCCGCTTTTGTCATAGACCCAATAGCCTAAGGATGGATTACCCCAAGGATATGTCTTTTTATGAGGGGTAGCAGGGTCGTCACCGATATCCCAAGCTTCTATCATTTCCCAGGTTCCAATTATTGATTGATCATTTTTTTTCATAAAAACATATTTTAAAGTCCGAAATAAAAGATACTCAAATTAGAGGGATAAACGGATACAATTTTGAAAAACAAGTAGTTAGGGAGTTATTTCATTATTCATTCTTACCATATGTATATTGATGAACCTTATTGAGAGACCAGTTCAAGTGTCGTCTCATATAAGTTCTTTTGCTCCATCTTTGCCTTCAACCATGCATAAAAACTCATCACAAAAATATCTTCTCTACGCGCTTCTTTCCAACTAAATGAGGCTTCCACCTTTTCTTTAAAAGTCTGGGTCGTCACCTTTTCAGGATGTTCGTAATAGTAGACGACCAATTGCATAAAACGGAGTACTCGCTCCTCATTCATGGCTTTTAAAGGTGTAGTGAACCGCGTTTTGAAACTTTGCAATCTGGAAAGCACAAGATCTAGTTTGTCGAGTTCGATCAGTAACAGTATTTCGATAATGTTTTTTTTGAGTACCCAAATCCATCCTGCTTTTTTCTCGTACCAGGTATCGCTATGGTGCATGGATTTAATTATTTGATAAGCACCACCGAATTCACTTTGCTGGAACAAACTCATAACCAAAGTAAGATCAATGTCTAATGATTCATTGGGAAAGCTTTCTAGGGTGGCTATGGCTTTTTTTGGCCGACCCGTATAGTTTTCATTTAGGGCCTTAATGACAACTAATTTTTCCCGGAATCGGTTGTAATAGGTTGCTTTTTTTTTGAGCATTTCCGTTTCCATTTTTTCTGAAAAGTCCTTTGAAGCTTCAAAATCTTTAAGTCGGAAACTGGTGTGAGCCATTAGATTTAAAATCTCAATATGATAGAACAGGTGCTTGTCGGCTATCTTTTGTTTTTCTGAAATAATACCGTAAATGGTAATCATGAATGGCGAAATGGGGTAGTAATCGCTTTGAAGACGCGCTGCCGTAGCGGTAATATTCATTAATTGAAACAGAGACTTATAGGTTAGGGTTTTGTCCAATTCAATGTGAAAACTGGAAAAGGCTTCCGTGATGATGTCGTTGATCGGCTTTTTAGAATTCCCTTTCATTTGCGCCTTGATGGAGGCATAAGCCATATTAAGTTGCTGCTCTTGTTGAAAACGCTTCATATTTTCTTGAGAAGCGGCAATCACTTCAGAGAGATGGAGCCGAGGATTTAGATGTGCATATTGAATCTTAGTATGATAAATTTCATTCAGAATAGAATATACATCTAGATCTAATGCCATCCGTTCTGCCTTCTGTAGGATTTTAAAGCCCATATTATATTTTCGATGTTCAAAAAATATCCTACTGGCTAGCAATAGTTTTAATACCTCCATTTCTTCTGAAGTTTCCCCAGCAAAGCCCTTGGAGGCTATAAAATCGATCAAGCTATCCTGCAGTCTCTTACACAGCGCATGGTAAGCATTTTTGGAAGGTTCTCCATAGAGATGTAAATCGAGATCTTGGGTCTTACCGCTGTCAATTAGTTTGAATAATGCACTGTTCTTAGTGTCGCCTCGGCGGTTTTTTTTCTGAAGAAAAGATAGAAACTCTCTCTTATCTTCTTCAGAAAAGGTGCTAATAATGACAGCAATATTACTCATTAAAACGTAAGATATTTTTATAAAAATAGCTATAAATAACAAGAATAATATAAAAGAGATTATAATTAAATCGTAAGTTTTATTGAAAAACTGTTTTTCAGAATAGAATCAACTGCTTCATATTTGCCTCATAATCTAATTAAATCATCAAAACAAAACGATTATGGAAAATCAAATGTTATCAGACAAGAAACCGGTCAACGCACCGTTGATCGAAAAAATTGAAAAGAACAAAGAGAAATTTAACTGTAAACCAACACCGGCATTTATTTCGGCGGCATGGAGCGCCTTGTTTATAGGTATGGTTTCCTATTGCATAGGATTGTGGAATGCGGGTGCGAGTATGGAACTGAACGAAAAAGGTTATTATTTCACCATTTTATTGTTTGGGTTGTTCTCGGCAGTTTCTGTGCAAAAAAGTGTGCGTGATAGACTGGAAGGTATTCCTGTGACCGATATCTATTATGGAATAAGTTGGTTTACGACCATTGCTTCCATTTTGTTGCTTGTTATAGGGCTTTGGAACTCTGGTTTGGAACTAAGTGAAAAGGGTTTCTACGGAATGTCTTTCATCCTGAGTCTTTTTGCAGCGGTTGCCGTTCAGAAAAATACGAGGGACACCAAGTTTTTAGAGCAAAAGAGTAAATAGAAAATCAAAAGGGGTGTTTGTAGATTGCAAGCACCCGTTTTGATGACAGGTTGTTCCATAACCTGATACCCCACCTTTATGCTCCATAGCTTCAGCGAAGGAGCAGGTGGGGTTTTTAAGCCAAAAAATACCAAAAAAATGATGCGAATTACAGACCGAAGACGCTACTTTGAAATGGGAGCGGTCGTGCTTACAGCATTGGGGAAGTTCCTTTTCATGGATGTATTGAATTGGCGATTTCCTTTCGTCGTAATCGCTGTGGTAGGATGGACGATCTATGTTTTCTATAGAAAAAAACAGGAAGCAACGTCCATGAACTATTGGGGTTTTCGCAGAGACACCTTCCGAAGTGCACTTCGATTTATGTTGCCTTTTGGGATTTTATCAATGATTGTGTTTTTCGCCATTGGTGTATATCAAGATTCTATCAATCTTACTTGGCATATACTGCCCATTCTATTGTCATACCCTATTTGGGGTACTATTCAGCAGTTTTTGATTATTGCTTTGGTTGCAGGGAACCTTCACGATATGAAATCTTTGCGGATCAATAAGTTTATCATCATTTTGCTTACAGCCCTATTGTTTTCATTAGTTCATTTTCCGTCCTATTGGTTGATGTTGGGCACTTTTTTATTAGCCTTGTTTTACGGCTATGTGTATTTAAAGGTGAAAAACCTATATGCCTTGGGCTTGTTTCATGGTTGGTTGGGTGCTATGTTCTATTATACGGTGGTAGGAAGTGATCCTTTTGCCGATGTGTTTTTGAAGCTGTTTTCCTGAAAAGACCCACAATGATTTAGTGTATATTTAAACTATAAAATTTTCAATAATGAGTTTAAAACTGAAAAGTGAATTGGATGAATTGGTTGAAGCCGAAGTGATTTCATCCGAAGTGTCAACAAGTATTTCAAAGTACTATGCTTCCAAAACAAACAATAATCCGAATAAACTATTCGCCATTTTTGGAGTGCTCGGGTCTTTGTTAGTTGGATTGGGCGTGATTTTGATCCTTGCTCATAATTGGGACGATTTTTCCCGTGCTTCAAAAACCGTTTGGGCTTTTGTTCCATTAGTAGTGGGGCAATTGTTTGTGGCCTTTACCTTATTTAAAAAGAAGAGTGCCGCTTGGAAAGAAACGGCCGCGACCTTTTTGTTCTTCGCGATAGGGGCTAGTATTTCGTTGGTGAGCCAAATTTATAACATCCCTGGTTCCATGCCTTCGTTTTTAATTACTTGGATAATTTTGGCAGCGCCCTTAGTCTATTTGTTGCGTTCCCATGTTTCGGTATTGTTGCATTTGCTCTTTGCTACAATTTATGCCTGTAACTTGGGTTATTTCAATGACGATCAACCTTGGTGGTACTTATTGCTATTGCTCTATGTAATTCCTCACTATTATGGCCAAATCAAAAATGCCCCAAAAAGTAATCTCACGGGTATTCTCAATTGGCTATTTCCACTTAGTATGCTCATTTCTTTAGGTGCCTTTACCAGTGGCAACGAAACCATAGGATTCTTAATCTATGTGGCGCTGTTCGGTTTGTTTTATAATATTGGGAAACTACCTTTCTTTAGTGCGCAACGACTTAGGACCAATGGCTATATAATGTTGGGTTCATTGGGTACCGTTACTACTCTTATGTTAGCCAGCTTTAAGTGGGTTTGGAGCGACTATGTTTCGATCATGTCGAGTACCGATGATATTATTATTGCGGTGGTGCTCACCTTAGCGGCCATTGGAGTACTGGTATATTTATTTCTGAAGCGAGCCATTCCTTCCTTCAATCTTTTTCAATATGCATTTATAGGCTTTGCCATCATCTTTGCTGTCAGTTATGCACAGCCCGAATTACCTATCATCCTCACTAATATCTTGGTATTTGCCTTAGGGATTTTTGCAATTCGAATTGGCTCAAGGACCAATAGATTTAGTATTTTAAATTACGGACTACTTATTATTACGGTCCTCATTGCATGTCGTTTTTTCGACACGAACATTTCATTTATTATTCGCGGATTGCTGTTCGTTGGAATTGGCGTTGGTTTCTTTGCGGCCAATTATATGATGTATAAAAAACAACAAAAACAAAACACCTTAGAAAATGAATAAGCTACTCATCACCATAGGATTTCTAATAATGGTTGCTGCCCAATGGTATGTGCCAGGAATAATGATTTTAGATCAAGAGAATGCATTAACCGATGGAACGGCCTACAAATTCAAGACCCAGCCCATTGACCCTAATGACCCTTTCCGAGGGAAATATGTGTGGCTCAACTATGAAATGGCAAGCGTGAAATCTACCGATTCAATATGGGATTATAAACAACCCATATATGTCTACATAAAAACTGGAGCCGATGGTTATGCCGAAGCAACAGAGGCAAGCAAAACATTGTTGGACACGGATCAAGATTATGTAAAAGCAGTTGCCGGTAATTATTATAACAAAGAAGAATTACATTTTGAGCTTCCATTCGATCGATTTTACATGGAAGAAAGTAAGGCTTTAGATGCGGAAAGAGGAATTAGAAGAACCCAGCTAGGAGGCCGAGATTCATTGGCACCTGTTTGCTACGCCTTAGTATTCGTTAAAGAAGATATTGCTGTCCTGGACAATGTGTTTATTGGGGATGTTTCAGTCAAAGCGTTTGTGGAAAAAGAGCAAGCAGATAGGGCTTCAAAGCAAAAATAGAATATGTGTAGAATGCCATGAGCAACACACAGATATTCTTTATTTTCATCTTAAGTGGATTACTGTTGCCTGCAGGCAATAGCGGCTCGATACTTTAAAGTCATAAGTAATTGTAATTCGGATTCTTTCAGTAAATCAGCAGCTCGTGATGAAGTTGGTTCTATTTCAAGTAGTAAAGCTGCTTCTTTTTTTAATGAGTGTGATTTATCTAGTTTTTTCTGAATGATTTCGTTCATGAAGGCAATTTCACTCTGTACTTCAATAGAGGTTGTTACTAAAGCACTTCTATTTTCAATTTCTACGGTATGCGTAGTAAAACTGAAAAGGGTGATACAGCCTAAGATTAATAGGTATTTACGCATGTTGTTTCGATTTATAAATGTTATTGTTTTTTAAGTTCAAAGATAAATTGATAATTTAATTTCTTCAGTTTTCTAAAATTGCAATAGGGCCAAATATGACCCCATTGCAAAAACATCCAGTTTATGCTACCAGTATCACCAATCTTATCTTATCGGGTAGCAGAGTTTTCTGGAGTTGTTTCACTTCCTGCGTTTTTTGCAGATGTTAGTACAGGATAATATTGTGTAAAAACAAAATCATCTTGAGCACTGCCAGCATGACAAGAATTACATTGGTTAGTCTCAAATGCTACTGCTTTGGCTTTTAAGTCTTCATTAGCGGGCGTAGTAAAACTAAAGTAAGCCCAATTACCAGGTTCCTTCGCAAAGTGTTCGCTACTTTTAATGGTAGCCTCCAAGCCAATAAATTCGCCCATAAAATACCCTTTACCGCTGGATGCTGCTCTTTCTCCAACACTCACCAGTTCCTTTACTAGAATGGTTCCATCTCTCCATTTTCCATTGGCCTTCCAATAATCATAACTCGGTGGGTCTATGTATACATTGTGAAATTCTGGAAAAGCGGCCTTGCCATTATTCATGTCGTTTGGAGTAAGTGGAGTTCCCACGTATACCCAACTTCTGTAATCAACAGGCCTTATTAGTTCGTTTCCCTCCATGGTGAAGTAGCTAATTGTACCGTAGTCTTTATCTGTTGAATTGCATGATGTGAGGGCAAGTACTCCAATAATCAGCAAGCATTTAAAAAAGGTATATTTCATCTGTTCTCTAATTTTAGTTGATATTTATTATTTATTCTCAAATGGAAAAGCGGTTCTCACCATATCTCGGCTCCCTCCGCTATGGCAGCTTATACAACCATTTACACCGTTGCCCATGGCTGCAATGGCGTTGGAGTCCTCTGTACTTGTAACTTCATACCAAAACCACCCAGCTCCTCCATCAGAGGTTTCCTGTGTCTTTGCCATTACTGCCCAACCCGCTAGTGAAACTTCTTCACTAAACATTTCTTTAACGATAATGGACCCTAGAGGGTGCTCCTCCTCATTGGCCGCCAAAGAGTTGGCAATTTTATCGTTCATAAATACCTTTACCGGAAGGCCTAACTTAGTATGTGGTCCAGCAGAAGGATGCGCATTCTTTTCTTGTGTCTTAAAAGACTTATAGTCCCCCGATTGCAAATAGGCGAAGAGTTCCTCTTTGCCTAAGGGCATGTCAATGTCAATATCTTCTGGGGTCGGTACGGTTGGATCCCACTGACTTTTTTGAGCAACGGTTACTGGTCTTTTAGCTGAATTTTCTGGCGCTATCTGCTTGCCTACATTTTTTGCAACAGTAAGTACGGGATAATATTGGGTAAATACGAAATCGTCCTGAGCATTACCATTATGACAAGCGTTACATTGGTTAGTTGCAAATGCAGTGGCAACGTCCTTTAATGTTTTAGATCCCGGGTTGGTAAAGCTAAAATAAGACCAATTACCTGGCTCATTCGGAAATAGTTTTTTGCTTTTAATAGTAGCCTCCAATCCAATGAAATCTCCCATAAAATAGCCCTGTCCGCTAACGGCGGCTTTACTACCAACGCTAATGAGTTCTTTCACTAGAATAGTTCCCTCCCGCCAGGCACCGTTGACTTTCCAATAGTCGTAACTCACAGGGTCAATATAGACGTTGTGAAATTCCGGAAAGGCCGCTTTTCCGTTGTTCATATCGTTAGGAGTTGTTGGTGTTCCTACATAGATCCATTTTCTATAATCTGTCGGTCGTTCCAATTGATCGCCATTCATTGTGAAATAGCTTATTCCATTATACTTTTCGTCGGAATTATTACAGGATGTAAGTATGCTAAATCCGATAATTAAGAGGTAAAAAATATTGATTTTCATAATTTGTTTTTAATGTGGCGTTATTGTATGAGAGTGTCCGCTAATTTTATCACCTTCCCATTTGTTGACAATTCTATGTTCGGTAAAATCTATTTGACCGAATTTATTTTTGGTAATTAAGAACATACTATAGGACAATATTCCTTCTTCCATTAAAACATCCTCTATGTTTAGCTGTAGCACCTTAATTCTTTCAAAATACTTACGAAAAATTGACAGGCTTGAATATTCTTTCGTGCCATTACAATATCGGGTAACGTCTATCTGAGTACGGTACGTAAAATAGTTGGAGATAGCTCCCGCTATGTCACCTTTGTTTACCAAGAAAATAAAATTCCAGTTTGGAGAAGTAACTTTCATATGTTAAAATTAGACATAGGTGGTTCAAGAGGATTGGACTTTTTTCTATTTGTTAAAACTCGGTGAGCAAGGGAATGTTTAGTCATCCAATTATCTAATTTTAGTATTTAGTTAATGAGGTATTAGATCTAAACTCTTGTGTTGTCATGCCTGTGTTCTTTTTAAAAAATCTAGAAAAATAAGCCGGATCATTAAAGCCCACATCAAAACAAATGGTCTTTATGGGTTTATCGGTGTATAATAACTGCCTTTTCACCTCTATGATTATTCTTTGCTTGATGAAGGCATGCGGGCTCATTATATCCAAGGCGTTGAACTTCTCTGTAATCCTTTTTGATGGGGTTCCCAATAATTTTGAATAATGAGACATCTCATGATGCATGGTATAATGTTCATGTACCAAACAGATGAAATCATATAGCAAAGGGTAATCATTGACGTTTGGCTTTCCTGTAAAAGTTGGACTTAACCTAAAAACCTCCATGAGGATGTTTATTGCTTTTTCGCACCAGGTATTGGGTCTTTTTAATAGCAAAACATCAATTCGACCCATTAAGATTTTCAATTCGTCGTAAATATTCTCAGGAAGGTCAAATATTTTGTGGATGTTACCGTAGACATAGCTAAATCCTTCTACCTTTTTTAGCCTTGATTCCTCTGTGAAACTAATGGTCATTAATTCGGTATAGCCAGATATCTCTAGAACTTCATTTGGACATAAAAAAAGTATAAAAACACCGTCTATTTGATGAGAATTAAAATTAAGTTCGACGCCACCTTTATGATCAAGTAAAACAATGGTAAACTTATCGGCATAGGAGATCAGAGTATGCTCTCCTTTAAAGGTGATTACGTTAATGGTATCTGCGTCACTAAAATCGTTGATTAAGTTTGAAAACATGTTTGTGCGATTAGTAATGCAAAAATATTTTATAACCTAATTCAGAGGATTGGACATTTTTCCTTATTCATTGGACATTTTTCCTTTATTTTCTTGAAAATCAACGAAACGTATCTATTTTTTGTCGTCTGTAAGAAAAACTACATTGGCCAAATAGTTTTATTCTTATCTTTAGAAAACCATACCAAAACCAGCATTTATGAAATCCGTTCGAGCATTACTTTGCATTGTTATTTTCTTTTTTGGCTCTGTCTTTTCGCTCTCGGCGCAAGACTATTTTTTTAAAGACAAGGCACCTTTCAATCCTGATATACCAACTCCAGAAGCCTTTTTGGGCTACCCCATTGGCGAACAACACACACGTCATGATCAAATAGTTGCTTATTTGTCTAAGTTGGCTGAAGTTTCAGACCGAGCGAGCATTGCAACTTATGGGAAAACACATGAGTATAGAAACTTGGTGATGCTTACCGTTTCTACACCTCAAAATTTACAAAACTTGCCTCAAATTAAAGAACAACACCTTGCCTTTGTTGATCCTAATAGCGGTGCGACCAATTATAATGACGTACCCGTTTTTATCAATTTAGGTTATAATGTACATGGAAATGAACCTTCTTCTTCCGAAGCGGCTCTGTTAATGGCATATACCTTGGTAGCCTCCAATAGTGCTGAGGTTCAGAATTATCTAAAAAATGCTGTGATCTTTATCGATCCTACCATCAACCCCGACGGTCGCGACAGACATACCCAATGGGCCAATCAATTTAAGGGAAGTCCATTGGTGAGTGATGGCAACGATGCCGAGCATAACGAGATGTGGCCTAGAGGGCGCACCAATCATTATTGGTTCGATCTCAATCGCGATTGGTTATTGGCCGTGAATCCTGAAAGTCAGGGGAAGTTGGATTGGTATCATGAATGGTATCCGAATGTGGTGACCGATTTCCACGAAATGGGGACCAATAGTAACTACTTTTTTGAACCCATGAAGCCCATCGGATCCTTAGATCCCATCATGCCGAAAGAAAATTATGAAGATTTAAATAATTTGTTTGCTCCCTATTACGCGGGTGCATTGGATAAAATAGGCTCTTTTTATTTTACAAAGGAAGCCTTTGATGGCACCTACCCAGGTTATGGATCTTCCTATCCCGATCTTCAAGGGGCGCTAGCACTGTTGTTTGAACAGGCTAGTTCTCGTGGACATCTCCAGGACACCGATTACGGTACTATCTCCTTTCCGTTTACCATCCGAAATCAATATGTGTCTAGTATTGCCACAATTAAAGCGGCAGTAGAAAATAAAAGTGTACTTCGGAAGTATCAGCAAAATTTCTTTAAGTCGGCAGTAGGGCAGAGCACGGTGAATGGCGCAGCCGCCTATGAGTTTGGGGATGCCTATGACCAAAACCGAAACAAGGCATTTATTGAAAACCTATTGTCTCATAAAATTAAGGTGTACAAAAAAGGAAGTCGATATGTAGTTCCAGTAAAACAACCGCAGCGACGTATGGTTCAGACGGTATTTGAAACCTATTCCAAGTTCCGCGACAGCGTGTTTTACGATGCTTCGGCTTGGAGTGTATCTAACTTTTATAATATGAAGTCGAAGGCATTGAGTAGTGTGAAGCTGGGACAGGAAATCACTGCTACAGACCAATTGGTCTCTGTAACTCCGGTTTCAAAAAGCAATTACGCCTACCTTATGGATTGGGACGATTATAATGCCCCTGCCGCACTTTATTATATGCAATCGGAGGGATTGACGGTCGCTTCAGCATTCAAACCCTTTTCCATCAATACGCAAAGTGGCGCTCGAGATTTTAACTACGGAAGTATCCTCGTGCCTGTTAGCAAACAAAAGAAGGATGCGGCGGAAGTGTTTGCCATTGTAAAAGAGGCGCAGCAACGCTATTCAGTGCCTATGTACGGCGCCAATACTGGTTTTAGTACTAAGGGCATCGATTTGGGAAGTGGAAATTTCGCAACCTTAAAACAGCCAAAAGCGGCCATGATTATTGGTAATGGAGTCTATTCGAATGAAGCAGGTGAGGTTTGGCATTTATTAGATACACGAGTGGACATGCCTATCACTAAAATTCAGACAAATGTGTTTGGCCGTACTCCTTTGGATGAATACAACGTTTTGGTTATGGTATCGACTAGGAGTCCTACTTTAGACTCTATTCAACAGAAAAAAATAAAAGACTGGGTATCAAAGGGAAATACCTTGATTACTATTGCCGGAGGGACGGAATGGGCCATCAATAACAAAGTGGTGAAAGAAAAGCTAACCGAAAAGAAGAAAGACACCGCTAAGAATAAAATGATAGCGAGATTGCCCTACATAGATGCATCAGAAAATTTAGGTCGTGAACGATTGGGAGGAGCCATTTTTGAAGTGGATTTGGATATCACGCACCCCCTTGGTTTTGGATACCGAGACACTAAAATTCCCGTTTATAAAAACAATATGGTATTCATGGCACCATCTAAAAATGCCTATGCCACGGTAGCAAAGTACTCAAAGGACGCGCATATTGACGGGTATATTTCGAGCGCCAATTATGAAGAGTTACTGAAGCCTTCCGCTTCGCTTATCGTAAGTAAAATTGGGAGGGGTCGTGCAGTACTTTTTGCGGATAACCCTAACTTTAGGGGCGCTTGGTACGGTACCAATCGTTTGTTTTTAAATGCCTTGTTCTTTGGGAATAAAATAAGAATTCCTGAATAGTATTAAACCCAAAAAACAAAAGGGCTTCAATTCGAGGCCCTTTTTTTATGCAGCATTTATTCTTGAGATGGATTTCCTAAGAGATCAAAAAACTAAATAATTTTTGCCCAGATACTCTGGAGTATCTTACCCACCAATGAATCAGATAAAGAGAGGCAATGGTGAAAGGAATGACTAAAATACTTCCTTCGGCACCAAAAGCACCGCCACTTAACCACTCAGGGCCTATGGCTTTTTGCATCACAAGCGTAGGGGAGGTTTGACCGCTTGAGGCAAATCCAAATATGGAAGCTTGAAAGAAATTCCAGCCCAAATGTAGACCAATCGGAAGCCAAAGTTGTCCTGTTTTAAGATAGGCGTAGATAAGTTGAGGGGTAACTAGTGCAATAAGAATGGTGCTTAATACTGTGGCATCTGGATTGCCAGCGTGCATCAAACCAAAGAGTAGACAGGAGAGTACAACACTCCAAATAAGCCCCATTCCTTTGATCATATTCTGAAGTATAATTCCTCTAAAAACAAGTTCTTCCCACCAAGCGACAACGATCAATTTCCAAAATACGGCAAGGACAATAGGTAGAACCGCCATGCTAATTTGCGCTGTTGTATCTGTATTTCCTGACCACCAGCTCAGGCCTTCAAATTCAATTAAACCAGTAAATAACATGGTAAAATAAATACCAGCCATGATGATTGCACTATTAAAAATTCCGTAAAGAACATCTTTAACCGCTGCCTTGTCAAATTTCAACCCTAGAGAAACAAGTGTGTCTTTGTCGATAAATTTTCGACTGATATATGTCGCAAGTGTTGCCGAAATTCCAAGTAGCGTAAACCACAAGGTGCCACCTCCTTTGAGACTTCCCAACATTTCGTGTACGCCAAAAGAGAGTCCTAAGTTAATGATGGCAAATATGATAATGAATGCAAGGATACGCCAGCCAGCCCTGAGTGTATTCGACTCAGGGTTCATAAACAATTGTTTCATGGTGTGTCTCTTGTTAGGTTTTCAGAAAAAACGATGCTGAATGACTATTTATCTCTTAGGTTTTTATCCGTATTTCCGCCTTGATAATTTCCTTGCAAAGCAACAACTTTGTTGTTTTCAGAAAGGAATTGTATTCTGAAGTCGGACAGCCCATCTAACATAAACTCGTCATTAGTCAATGGTATTAACACGTATTTTCTGCCTGTACCTCTCTGGTAAACTAAGTGGTTGTTTTCCATACGCACCTCACGAGGTCCGTATTTTCCAGCATACTTTTTGAGCGTAGCAAGTTCGACGGTCACGGGATTCTTTTCTACTTGGATTCCCTTGATGGACCAGTCGTAAAATTGGGCCATTCCTTCGTCATCGGTTTTATCTTTTAAGGTTTCCAATGCTTTAAGTATGGCAGTGTCCAATGCGTCCGCTGCTGGTACCTTAATATGCGGCACCACCCCAACGCCTTCCCAGTTGGTATTGGTAATGGGGCTTATAGCTCTTCCGGTAGGGAGCCAAATCATAAATCGGTCGTTCACACGTTGATTGCCACCAGGGTGAGCTCCACCTCCTGTGGTCTCACCAATTAAGGTGGCTCGTTCTAAGTTTTGCAGGTTGTAGCTAAATTCTTCCGCCGCTGAAAAAGTTCTACCACTGGTTAATACATATACATCGGCAGTGGTGTTACGTTTGCCTGGAACGTAGGGTAAGGTCCAAGTTTGTAGGGTATCGTCGGTGGGGCGCATGTAAAAATTATTCAGGTGAACTCGGCCTTCAAAGAGGTAACTGGAGATTAACTGAATCATTTGCGGACTCCCGCCACCATTGGCTCGTAAATCGATGATAATAGCATCGGCATTGCTTAAAAAGTTCATGGCAGCTGTGGCCGTTTCACCGGCAAATTGAGTGTCTGAAAAACTTCGCAGATCCAAGTAACCGATATTACCATCCAAAATTTCAACCTGCTTAAAACCGAAGTTATCGCGCTGCAATCGACGAATGTAATTATTCATATATCGCGTACTATCTTCTGGAGTCACAGATTGATCGCGCTCGGCAATACCTTCAGGATTGAAGGTGACACGGAGGTGTAAATCCTTACTGACTCCTTGTAAATCCTGCGTCAATTGGTCCGCAAATTGGATCGGGTCTTTAATGTCTTTATAAGCTCCTTTTTTCTCATTTTCTTTGAGTTTATTACTCATTGTCATCGCCACTTCAGGAAATACGTAATTTCTATTTAGGCGGTCACCAATGGAGTCGATGACGTTCTTTGCTTGTTGAGGCGTTAATCCTCGGTCCACTTCCTGCGCTAGAGCACTATTGCATTGGAGCAAGAATAGGGTCAATGCTGTGAGTGCGTAGGTGATGAAATTTTTCATGTTAATTGATTTTTAGTAATGTTGGATTTGATTTTGTTTAGGATGGTTCCTAATTGATTGAGTTCGTTTTTTGTGATGCCCGCTAGGGATGATTTTCGATTGTTTTGAATGATAGTAGGGAGGATGTTGAGTACTTCTTTCCCTTTAGAAGTGATTTCTAATTTATACCTTCTTCTGTCCTGATCGTTCATAGATCTGGAGAGGTGCTTTTTCTGAACCATGGTGTTAATCATGCGAGTCATGGAGGCGTTGTCCCGAAAAACTAAAACAGCAATTTCTTTTTGTGTTAGTTCTGGATATTCATTCAGAAACAATAAAACCATACCTTGATCAATAGTCATATCTTCTATAACGTTCGAAATATTCTTCTGAGAGAATTTCCGATATTCTTTTATGGTACTTTCAATAGTGTGAAAAACAGTTTCCGAAGGAAGCTCAATATCCATGTTTTAATAAATTTGATACAAATATGGTTGATATATCAAACAAAACAATATGATTTAACTTTATTTTTGCTTTAGTGGTTTATTCTGAAGAAAAAAAAGTCTAGAAAGCACAGCATTTTTAGGCATTACGAATGTACTAGACTGAAGCTACGCTACAGGAGCTATCGGTTTTGTGAATGAGTGAAAACGGTCTTGAGAGGTTTCACCACCTAAAATTATTTTCTAATCATTTTGAGATAAAGTTCCTCCACCTGAGTTCTTGCCCAGGGTGTTCGCCGTAGAAACTTCAAGCTTGATTTGACAGAAGGATCACTGTTAAAACAATTGATATTGATTTTGGACCCTAGTTTTTCCCATCCATAGTGTGCCACCAGTTGTTCTACTATAGCTGCCAGTTTTACTCCATGTAACGGGTTGTTTGGCTGTTGGTTATTGGTGTTGGGTTCTTTGTTCATAGATAGGTCGATAGTTATTTTAAACTAGTTTCTCTTTAAAAAAGGCAATGGTTCGAGTCCAGGCCAAATTGGCTGCAGATTCATCATAACGCGGTGTTGTGTTGTTATGAAATCCGTGATTTACGTTGGGATAAAAATGAGCCGTATGTTCAACGTTATTGGCTTTCAAGACTGTTTCATAATCCGACCAACCTGCATTTACACGTGTATCTAAATCGGCATATTGTAGTAGCAATGGCGCTTTAATTTTAGCAGCATCTTCGGCTGAGGGTTGTCTACCGTAAAATGGAACGGCTGCAGAAAGGTCTTCCAGTTTCACGGCCATCATATTGGAAATCCAACCGCCAAAACAGAACCCTACGACACCTACTTTGCCATTGCAATTGGGGTGTGATTTAAGGTATTGATAGGCTGCTATAAAGTCTTCGAGCATTTCATTTCGGTCGCGCTTTTTTTGTAATGTTCTACCATCATCGTCATTGCCAGGATAGCCTCCTAAGGGGCTAAGCGCATCGGGAGCAAGGCTAATAAAGCCGTCTAGGGCCGCACGCCGACCCACATCTTCAATATAAGGGTTGAGCCCACGGTTTTCATGTACAACAATAACACCAGGTACTTTAGCTTGGAGATCATTGGGTGTAGAAAGTAACCCTTTTATGAGGCCGCCACCATTGGGGGAATCATAAGTGATATAATTGGACTCTAGGTTCGGATGGTCATTTGGCACTACAATGGTGTCGTTGTAGTTGGGTGACATAAAACTTAAAAGTGCTCCTACCGTCACACTTCCAGCCGCATAAATGGAAAGTTTTTCCACAAATTGCCGCCTTCCTATTTTATTATGGGCATAGTCATCGTATAGGTCAAAGACCTCTTGGCTAATATCTTCTTTTTTAAGCTCGCTCATGGCGTGATGATTTTAATATGTTCTAAAGCTAGTTATTTGAAAAGCCTTATCAAAGAAATGAAGGTGCTAGTCATGATTTCCAGCCTTCTGTCCACAGATTGAAAATAAGCATTACCACCAGATAGTTTCGGGGATTATTGTATAGGAACACTTGGGCTTTTGTTTTCTTGATTCTCGTAAACATTCACCATCTTATGCTAAGGGGCGCTATCCTTCTAATATACAAAAAGCTATGTTGACTATTGTGTTGTTGGTTTGAGAATAGTAGGTTATGATAATTGAGCCAAACTCTTTTGGGATCGTTCAACTAGAGCAACGGCTCCTTGCTCCTCCGCTATTTTTATAGATTCTTTAAGCAGGTCTTTTGCTTCATCCAAAGTGTCCTTAGTCATAGCAAGAGCCTCTGCTTTGTATCGTAATATCTCAGAATAATAGTGACGCTCTTCAACTTGGGAAAAGTGATCTAATCCAATTTCGGCATACTTTAAAACACTGTTGTATTGCTCTGCCACAAGATAGGCATGGCAGACCATGCAGTACCCGAACCCTGTCGTTACTACTAAACCTCCAGCCTTCCATTCTGCAATTCCTTCCAGAAGCTCAACTACCCCTTCATCTAAATCATGTAAAATGGCTTTTGCCCATCCAACATGTGTTTTTGCAAGCGCAAGCCATGGAGGGAATTCCTCTTCAATGGCTAATTTTTTTAGTTTTTCTCCCCAAAGCAATGTTTCTTCTGCCTTCAATTGATGCATATAATGCCAAGCAATTCCGTTCATTAAAAAACCTCTGCTAAATAAATGGGTATAGCGTTCCAAATTCTCCTTTACATACTCCACAGCCTCTTCCGCCTTTGCTTGTTCTCCAATTAACCAGCCTGTAATACCCGAATAACATAACATAATTCCAGATGGATCTTCGCCATAGGAAATGGAATGTTCTATGTGATGGGTGTCCAGATCGTAAAGTGATAGACCTTTCTCGGCATTTTCATGTGATAAAAGGTATTTTCCTTGCCAGAAATGACTGTCACAAAAAGCAGCGTGTGCCTCTATTTGAATGTCATCTGATTCATTTTTTTGACTAAGATCGAATAATTCTTCGGCAATTATAACAGAATCTTTGAGTTGTGAGGATACCATGAAGTAACCCCATAGTCCCCGTGTAATTTTCACTAATTCGTCTAGATTGTCTTCTGCCTTGGAAAGTTCTTGCGCCCGAACATAGGCCACCTTAATTTCAGGGGAGGACCAACCTTTAACTGCCAATAGAGCTGGGCCATGCAATAGATGGATTTCTTTTTCAGTGGTATCTCGCTTTTGAGATTCAGGTAAATTATTTAAATCATTTAACAGGCTTTTGGCCAAATTGGATGTTTCTAAATGAGCACAATCATTCGCCGACTTTTTACATGCTGAAAGACCATATTGCACGGCCTTGTCATAATTTCCTGCTTTACTAAAGTGGATGGATAATAGTTCAGGTTGCTTTTTTGCAATATCCTCAAATTTGTTTTCAATCGTATCGGCTATTTTTTTGTGGTATTGCTTTCTTTTTCGTCTTAGAAGAGACTCATACAAGGCATCTTGTATAAGTGCATGTTTAAAAATATAGGAAACCCTAGACATGAGACCCCGCTTGTACATAATCCCCGAATTTACCAATCGATCAAGTACTTCCTTGAGTTTGTCTTCTTCAATGGGAGCGATTGAGGCCATTAGATTCAATGAAAACTCCCTTCCAATTACAGATCCAATTTGAGCTAACAAACGGCCTCCTTCAAGGTTATTTAAGCGTGCCATTAGTGATTCTTGCAATGTGTCTGGTATACTCAATGAATCTACGGGACCAGTTAAGACGTAATTACCATTTTTTTCTTCAACGACACCAATTTCTAGAACCATAGTGGTAAGGTCCTCTACAAACAATGGATAGCCTTCCGTTTTTTCACAAATTAGGCTAAAAAGTTCTATTGGAAATGACTTCCCATTGGTCAACTTAGAAATCATTTGAGAGATTTGCGCCTTTGTTAAGCGGTCTAATTTTAATGGGAAAAAATGATTTTCTTTTGACCAATTGGCGGGTAAGCTATATTCCGGGCGTGTTGTGCAAATGCACAGAATATTGGTAGATGGAATTTCGTTAAAAACAAGTTCTAGCCACTCCAATGTAGTGGGATCCATCCAATGTAAGTCTTCTAGAACAAGAAGTAGAGGAATTTCTGCGGAGCTTTCAGCCAACAAGGCAAAAAACACTTCATACGTTTTTTCTTTAAGCAGTTTCGGTGAATGCTCGCCTAGGGAGTGTTTTGTGTTCTCAATCGAAAATATATTGGTAAGAAGTGCGACATGTTCGTCTTCACCCCAAGACATGGAGGCTACTAATGATTCCAAAAGTTCCAGTTTTTTGTCATCCGAATCTATATCCGAGATTCCAATCCAATCTTCGAAAGCTTTAATGAGCCCAAATAATGGGGTGTTTTTATGAAATGGCGAGAATTGACAGTTAAATAATTGGCTCTCTTTCAAAGAGACATTGTTTTTAATCTCTTCTAATAACCTTGATTTTCCAATACCAGCTTCAGCCGTTATGAGTATCATTTCACCCTGATTATTCCATCGTTGCATTATCAGCTTAATCTCTTCATCTCTACCAACGATAGGAGTTAACCCCTGCATGATATTAGCTTCAAATCTTGAGTTTTTTCCAAAGTCTTCGATAACCTTCCAAGATTTAATACGTTCTCGGGTGTCCTCATTGATGATATCTTCAGAAGCTTCTAGTTTAAAAAAACCTTTCACTAAGCGGTAGGTAGCTTCGGTAATTAAAATATTCCCTTCCCTTGAGGCTCTCATAACTGTTGCAGCAGTTGCACTAGTTGGCCCTTGTTCCAATTCCTGTTGTGTGTCTGCCCCCGTGCGGCCAATCATCAATCCACTATGGATTCCTGCTTTGATGGTGAGGCGAGCGTCCCACTCCTTTTCAAGTTGATCATTAACTTCTTCAATGGAACGAACTATCCCTAGACATGCCCTAATTGCTTTGACGCTGTCATGCTCACTGGCTTTTGGATATCCAAAACAAATCGATATTTCGCCAGTACCTGACATGGAAATGACAAAACCCTCGAGTAATTCAACTTCACTAATATATCGTTCTTTGACTAGGGGAGCAGCTTCATGAAGAAATTCCAATTGATCTTCATTATCCATGTTATATTTCCGTAGATCCACAGATAAGTTTATGCGGAGCAAGGTGACTTTCCGTTTTTCTGAATTTACTTCCGGTGGAATAGATTCATTGGTCTCTTTTGCCAATCGATCTGCTCTTACCTGTTCAATCAGACCACGCAGTTCCTTTCTAATTTTGAGGTAAAGCCTTTTTCGTTTGCCGGACTCTATATAATGTTCTTCAATAGTTTCATTTGAACTTGGAAGGCCTTGATATTTTGAAATCCATGGGTGTAACTCCCATTCGCAAGGCGATAGAATAACAGGGAATATTCTCATCCCGTCAGTACGGCAACGATCCAAAAAACCACTTAACTCCACATTGGTACAATAATGCGAATCCAAAAAGGCCTGACTCACAAATATGAGGCCAATTTGACAGCCTTGCACCTGGTTTTTGAGTACTTCATCCCAATCATCTCCTGCCGTTAATTTTTCGTCGGTCCACAGTTCAACATCACCATTTATTTCTAGGCCTTTAAGAAACCCTAAGAGTCCATCTGAACCAATGTATTGTGTGTCTTTGTGGCTATAGCTTACAAATATCTTTACTTTATTCAATGTTATATGATTTTGACAACCAATCGGGTTGATCCAAATTAAAATAAGTTTCTAACATCTGTTCTGCAGTTTCAAAGGCACCTTCAACCCAACCTTGTTTCAGGGAATAAGCTTCTCCTACAATGTAAACTTCAGTGTCTTCAATAGGCTTGATAATGTCCTTGGTTACTTCCCAGGATTTAAACCCTGGCTTCCAAAGATTATAAGCGCCACCAAACGGATCTGCGGTCCAGTCGGCATAGGCAAATGTATATGGCTCGGGAATAAATTGGACTCCATGCGCTCGCATCAGTAATGTGGTGATCGTCTCTAGCAAGTTGGCCAAAGCGGCCTGACTTTGATTAATATCGTCGAGTTTCGCATTAAACGTAGTCGATTGCAGAACTATTTCTTGAATATCCGGTCGGTTATCACCATACCCATAATCTTTTAATTTTTTTAATTTTGTTTCGATCTCGTCTTTTAGATCTCCTAAAAAGCTATTTACATTTGCGGAGTATACTTTTAGAACATCGAAATGATTTTCCGAATTTACATTGAGTAAATCTCCACGTGTATTTAATAATTCGAACAACGGTTGCCAATAGGAGACATCTCTTCCATCTAAATAGATCATTAATACAGAATTTTCTGGGTCATTGGTAATTCCACCAGTTTCATCGGGTGCCGAATCAAAAAAGTGCTGATAATTGGACCCCCAATAGTAAATTTGGCGCAATGGATTATCAGTAATTGTTCTTCCAGAGGTCATGCCCAGTGTGCGCCACCAAGGATTTTTATAACCAAGGAAAAACTTGAACATGGGTTGAGGTTGTACCGCTGGTAGGAGTTTATCGTAAAGCATTTCCATATCTGGAGACTGGGGCATCTTTACAAGCTCCAGTGCTTTTTTAGGCATTGCCAACACTAATTTTTTCGTTTTGACAGTAAAATTAGCCCCACCATTTTCTGTCGATTCAAATACTAAGTCAATAATTCCATCAGCTCCTTTGCTCCAGCTTAAAAGTTTGCTATTTTCTTGAAAACCGACTCCCGATTCAGTTGCTTCAGCAAGTAGTTTTTCAGGAACACATTGATATCCTTCCTGTACATACCTATAACTCACGTCAGCAGCAAAGTCTTCTAAAATCCATTGCAAGGCATCTGCCGCATTCCAGTTGCTCGGAATTGTATTATATCCTTGTCCGTCATAAACATATTGATACCCTTCTTCAGATAAAATTTGCTCTAAGAGGTTCCAAAGCCCCATATCGTATAAATTGCGGCCATTCACTTTGAAGTTCTTTTTTACTTCAACCCATTCTTCCGAAGTAAGATATGGAGCATTGGGAACTATGGTTTCTACGGCATAAATTAGCAAGCTTCCGGGAGACTTGCCTCGCTCTAATGGCGCTAATTTATAGGGGACTTTGTCGGGGTCCGTGATTTCTGAGGTTCGTAACACTTCTGCTCTTAAGTTATATAAATTGTCAATGGAGTCCACGTCAAAAGGGACACTTGTAAGTTTCAGTTGCTCTACGACGTTCACTACAATTTCTTGGGAGGTTAGAAAACGCATCCCGCCCATTTCCGCTTTACGGGTATATCCTAAACCTGGGAGATGGGTGGACCAAAGACGTCCACCAATATGAGGTTTACCGTCAATTTTTAAGTAGTCAAAGACCTTAACCTTTGAAGAATCTTGATTTTTATCATTGGCTAATCGCCAAGCCGTATATGTACCAGCGGCACCAGCGCCCACTATAGCTACATCTAATATTTCATCACTCATAAGTTTTTTTTTATTAGGCTGTATGCCAATTAATATGTTTTACCTGCAATTTGGATTGCTTCACTCAATAGGTCTTCACTCATAAATGGAATTGATTTTAGACTACCAAATCCCATTTCATTAAACCAACTAACATATTGCTGTATAGCGTTCACATCGGGAACATCCTTAGCATAGGGTGCTTGTACCATTTGTACGCAATCATAAAAGGAGCTTTGGCAAAAATATAAGGGAGATAGATTTTGAATATTCAATTCTTCTCGCTTCGCCTTAGCAAGGTTATAATTACCAATAAGATCTTGATACCAAGCTTGTGAAAAGGAGCCCAGAAAATACCATCCCGTTGGGAAATAAGTTTGTTGCGAATTCGTCATAGGCGACACCAAATTTTCATTCTCAATACCTTGTAATTGCGTAATGGGAATAGGGCTAAATCCCGACCAACCTTGGGTAGACAACCATACGGAATAGGCCACAATAGAATAGGACGCTAGTCCGTCAAGGGTTTCACCTGAAGTATTTTGAGTGCCTTCGGGAGGGTCAACGGTGAGTAATTGAATGTAATCAAACTCTGCCATGGAAAAATAGAATCCCAAATTTACATTTGGCATAATCCCTTCTACCAATGGTTTGATTCCTAACTGACTAAACTTATTGCTCATGTCACTAAAATTAGCCTGATAGTTTGCATCCCATCCGGCCTTCAAAGAGCCTGGAATCCACCAGCCAACTTGTTTGTAATTTGTTTCATCTCCCATGATTATTTTTCAATTTGAGCTACCCCTATGGATAGATTAAGGTTCTTTTAAAATAAATTTATGCAGGGGGAGCATAATTTTTCACCCTTATGAAAGGTCTTTTCAAAACAAAGACAACTTAAAAAAGGCAACCTGTATTATATAGGTGTGAGGTTGTAGACTAGAAACTAAATACAGGTATTCTAACAAGAAAAAAAGATATAGCAAGTTATTACCATGAGCAATACGTATTAGTACGTATATTATAAGTAATTGATAATCAAGTATTTAAACTTGAAATGGATTGATTATTTTTTGTTTAATGTTCTTTTTGGAAAGATCATTTTTTTATAATTCTGCTTATTGTGACTCCAGTTTCACTAGCTAGTTTCAGTAGATACATGTCAGAGGCAAGGTTGGAAATATCCAGAGATTGAATGTTTCCTTCTAAAGAGCGAATTTTTTCTCCAAATATCGTGAAAAGGTCCAATCCGTCAATTGGTTCCGTAGCGCTATCAATAAAAAGTAAACCCTCCGTAGGATTCTGGTATATTATTATTTTTTCTGAATTGATTTCGTCAGTAGCCAGAAACATATTTCCATAAATTGCCTGGTTGCCTTCTCCATTTGTTATCGTTAAAACTAAAACCCCATCACTTCTTAACATGGTAACATAAGAAAAGGGATTTTTGGGCGTCACTTGATCATAGAAAATAGAATCATAAATAGGCGCGAAAAGAAAGTTTTCTGGCTGATCGCAATCGTCGCCTGGCCCAACCCATTATCCCAATGTGAATATATTGTTACCCGAACCATAGGATACCTCACAACCTAAATAATTACAGAATTCGATTCCCACACCTTCAAGTTCAAAATAGATTCTTCCTACTTTAGGTTCATTAATAAGATAAGGAGGAATAATAGTTTCTCCATCAATAATTAGTTCTTCCAAATACCACGAATTATCCAGCAACTCTGGGGCTTGGCCAAATGTACTTACGCCAGTGAAAAGTAATGTTATGATTAGTAGCAGTTGCTTCATTATAAAAAACTTAGAGATTGAACGTACCAGGCAGGTTGGCTAGTTGTTTCCTTAATTCCTCTTTAAGCTCTGCAATTTTATCTATATATCTTGGATCGTCAATCAAGTTATATTGCTCATCGGGATCGTTGTTTAAATCGTAAAATTGATCAGGATCAAAATAGCCAGGTACGGTGGTATAACCCGGGTTTTCCACGGCTTCGCCACCGGGAATTAAAACCAATTGTCCAAATGGGGCCATTGGGTCAGCGGTTAATATAGGGAGCCCGAAATTCTTTTTAATGGCATTACGTTGTTCCAACATACTTTTACGTTCTTCAAATGTTAGTTTCATAGACCATTCTGGATAGCGCACCGCATAATATTTGAAGCCATCCTTTACCAAAGCCCGTGTATATCCTAGTTCATGATACATGGTGCTCCGTTCACTATATGGTTTGCACTCAAGCACATCCTTAAAACTGTATCCATCAAAGTTCTCTAGGTTCTCTTTGTCACCAGCGAAATCTAGTAAAGTGGGTAAAAAATCTACATTGCTTATAGGGTCTTGTATGATATGTCCCACACCAAAACCTCCTTTTTTCCACATGAATGCCTGAGAATTAATACCTCCTTCATAAAGGGTGCCTTTTAATTCCTGACCATGATCGTTAAAAAAAACAATGATGGTGTTATCGAGCACATTTGCATCCTCAAGTTTGTCAAACAAGGCGCCAATGGCATCATCCATCCACAAAAGGTTGTTTCTGTTTTTAGCCGTTACATTTGCGGCTCTGATTCGATTGTGTATGGAGATGTAATTTCTTATGGATGGCTCTAAATCTGGATCTTCGTCTACTAATTGCTGATAATATGCCGTTAGCTTAGTTGGATGCTTTGGCAAAACATCTGGAGGGCAAAGTAACTTTCCTAAAGGAGTAATTCTTCGATCAGATTTCCAGGATTTTTTAGGCCCGGAGGGTCCATGGGGCAGGGTGGTTGCAAAATAAAGCATAAAAGGATCTTCTTTATTTAACTCAATGAATTCCATGCCTTTCTCGGTAACCCAATCCATATTGTGAGAGATGAGGGCTTTCATGCCAAGCCAATTTGGGTTATTGTGATAAAGGCCGTCTGCATAATCAAATCCAGAATTTTTAATATCTTTTTGAAGTTCTTTGTAACGGAACTCCAATCCTTTGATGACTTTTGGGTCGTTGATATCCGCGTTAAAATCTGACTTGCCTTTTTCGCCTATTTGAGCGGTGCTTTCAATGACATGATTTTTACCAACAAAGCCCGTTTTATATCCTATATTCTGAAAATAGGTTCCCAATGTTTTATCTCGTCCAGGCACGATGAAATTATTCCATTGAATAACGACTTGACCTTGCGCTATTTTGGATCCTGCCAAGGTAGCTCTGTTTGTGGCTCTACTTGCATAGTTTCCCGTTAAACAGTTGTATCTGCTTGGTGTACATATGGGAGAGACCACTTTCATATTATCCAACCAAACTCCTTCTTCTGTCAAACGATCTAAGTTGGGAGTCAAGTTTACCGTATCTGATAAGTTGTTAAACATATCTGGATACATGTCATCGGCTATAATGAAAACGAAATTGGGCTTCGGTTCTTTCTCTTTACAGCTAATACAACATAGGATAAGACCTATAAGAACGATCGTAAACTTCATGTTATGCATCTTTATAAAACTTTAATTGTCGTAATTAATTAAAATTAAGGGACTGCTTATATCGGGACTATATGAGCCTTCAAAATTTATTTCGTTGTCTTTAATTAACCATTGTTAACATAGAAAATCCAATGGGAAGGAAGATAATGATTTTTCTTTCGGGTTAGTAAGTGGTTGTATATAAAACAGCTGAGTCCTGGTAAACCCTACTATTTTATAGAAAAAACTTTCGACATATATCGAAAACTGTTATTATGGATAATTATTCCAGAACTTTTTTTGATTCAATCAACGTTTTAATTTTTGTCAATGATGCTTTTATTTTTACGGAGTTACTTTTCTTATGCAGCAAATCAATTTTCTTTTCCATACCGCTATAGTTTGCTGTAGGATTCATTTGTATCAATTTTGAAAAGTAAGTATCAATTCCTTCTGCGAGCATTTCCTTTCCCTTATCTGAAAAAGAGTCTTCATCATTAATCTCGTCTAAGAAAAGGTTGTAGTTTAAAATAAGCGTACCAATGTTGGAATTAACGGCGGTTTTAACCCTACGTGAATTAGGATCATCGGCACTTTCTGTTATTTCATCATTCCCTAATTTAAAGTATTTCAGTTGTAGATCTAATCCAAAAAGCTCTACTGCCATCATTTCTTCGTCATATAAATACTTGTCTTGGCGGTTGGTTGCACGATATACAGTAGCCATGTCCTTCCATCTATTGAAGAAGTTTTGAGCCATAGCGTTTTTATGTTTAGTGCCTAATTGACTATCTTCAAGTACGATATTAAAATTTTGATGATCCGTATATTTTTCTACGATTGCTCTCGTTTCTGGGTCACCGAAAGTTGGAAGTTTTTCATCAGCTTCATAACCGTATTTGAGTTCACGCGTTATATTGGCATAGTCTGTGGAATCCCAATATCGTTTGTCTAAAGGAAATTTATTATTTTCCGTTGCGCAATTTAAAAATAGACCGCACATACTAACTAGTAGAATGAATTTAATCTTTGTCATCAATGCTAATTTTTGAATTTTTGAATTCTGATAGCAAACTTAGTAAACTATCTACTTCTTTTTGGTATTTTTTTTGTTCACTATAGACATAACTGTGGAAGGTATCGTAGTCATATTCTTTCTGAAAGCTCCGCTCATCACTTCTAGCTTGGTCCACAATAGCGTTTATTTTATCTGATGAGAATGAATTCAATTTGGATAGTTCTTCTCTAGCTCTTCTTGCAAACAATTCTGTTATTTTGAAGTGATATTTTTCATGGGTTAATAGTTCAACACTATTGGAATGCGAGTTATAAACGTAGGAGCGTGACGGATGAAACAATGCCTGTACCTCGATAAAATCATCTTCAATTTCACTATCAATAGTTACTACCACATAGGCGAAGTATTCACTTCCATAAAGCGATTTCTTGAAAAACTCCAACCCTCTGAAATTTTTAAATGTTATTTCGTCGTATTTGTCATAGGACAATGGTTTTTCATAGTTGAGAAAATTAGTATGAGAGAGCACGCCGAAGACAATGGCAAGCGGAAGTAAAATGAGAAAGCTATATTTTAAAAATTTTAAAAGCTTTTTCAGGGGGATATTATTCCCTTTTTTACTTTCCCTAATTACAATGATGAGTTGATAGAAAACCGGAGAAAAATAAACTAATACGATTAAAATTGCGATAAAATTTTCATTCATTCTGAATCGTAGTTTGATAGTTTCCTATAGGGGCTTTGTATGTGAAAAGGGCGATTATTTAAAGACACACATCTTTCAGCCGCGTGTTTGTTACTCAAAATAGGGAAAAATCAAAGATAGCCAAATCTGAAACATTTTTTATTTACGTTGCTGTGCTTTCGTTATTTTTTTAGCAATGACATTCGCTGAATAAACCGCACCATTCATATATCCAGGAAATTCTAAAGCCGATTCAGCACTGGAGATTAACAATTTGTCATCGAAAAAGGACTGACTAAAAATTGGGTTTCCATTATTTTGATGAGGAAGAAGAAAAGAATCAGAGGCTTCATAAGTATCGGCTTCGTTACTCCAGATGCATTCTTCATAATCAATAAACGCTTCGGCTTCCATTCCAAAAACATTTTTTAATTGGTTCATCACCCTAGCGCGCCTTTCTTCCGAAGTAAGACTCTTAAAGAATGCATTTATAAACCCGCAAAGTGCGTATTTTGAATTTTCGTGATTGCAGTGATCATATAGTTCGGTGATGGGACCTGCATTACTGAATAAAGTTCCCGATACATTTTCTTGTTGCCAAAAGGGTTGGCTATAGGTCAAAGCAATCTTAATGGAGTCTTCCATCCATGTATGCGTTTGTTGAGCGACCTGTATCAAACTATCTGGTAACTGAGGCTCAAATAGAATTTTCTTCGCCCACAGTTTAGGCGGCAGCCCTAATACAACCCTATCACCTTCAAAGGCCTCCTTTGCCATTACTTGCACGGAATTTTCATGGAATTTTATCTCGCTTACCGATTGATTTAGCAACACATCGCTTTTCTCCAATTTTTGGAGTAAGGTGTTTATGAGGTTGGAGGTACCACCAGAGATTCTGTAGCTAGCAGGTTGTTTTGGAATTTGTACCAATTGTGATGGTGAAGTAGCATCGGCCTGATAGTGGACGTTACTATCCATGTATTGTTCAAAGTATTCAATTTCTAATTCTTCTAAGAGGGTGATGAGATCCTGATGCTGATTCGTAAACCAAGTGGCGCCCATTTCAACAGGGGTGTTGTTTGCTCCAAATACCGTATGGATTCTTCCGCCAACTCTATTTCTCGCTTCTAAAATTTTAAATGGAATACCTTCTTTCTTTAGACGGTAGCCTGTTAAAAGACCCGACAACCCAGCTCCAATTATTATGATCATTTGGCAAAAATACTGAAGTGAAGATTGAATAATCTCCACTTCAGGGATTAATTTTTAGCTTGATAAAATGGATAGGTGTTGGCGATTGCATACTATTATTGAGATTCTTACTTAAGACCTTCATACAAAATGCTTTCGAATAAACTGCTTTGAAGCCATCCATAGTAAGACTCCTAAGAATGAAAACCCAATAGTTGATAATCGTATGATAGAAAGTTGATTTGTTAGATTGTCTATACTTTGAAAAATCCAGTGTGTTGGCAAAACACCAAAAACGTGTTTAATTTTTTCTGGCACAAAAAAGGCCACTATAGGTATTAATACAATCATATTAAATGCTTTAATGTAAACCATCCCTTGCATCCTATTTTTAACCATGGCGTTTATTGACAAAACATATAAAGGGACTATCAATGCTGTAAGAAATGATATCACCAAATTATCACCTAAACCAATGGCGTAAAAAGGTTGAACCAAAAAAAGAATAATATTTAATGCTACAGTAAAAGAATATGGAATTAAAAATCTTGAAATTATATATTGAAACTTTGTAAGTGGTACAATGCTATAGACTTTCGCTACATCAGTCTCTTTTTCATCTATTAAAATCATACTACATATAAAACTAAACATCTGCGTGTTTTCAATGGCTGCAACTATTATAAATACAGGTAGGAAAGGGATTAGAAAATCGTATTCTTCCACTAACGATGGTAGTACCCAAACAATTAAAATTATTAGTATTAAAGGGAGAAATAAAAAAGCGCGTAATGATGGATCACGAAAAATAAGTTTAAAGTCAGTAATGGCGAGTTTTAATACCTTTTTCATTGGCTTATAAATTTTTTAGTAAATAATCGGAAAGCAATAACATAAAATAAAGGTATTGCAACGCTCAATGAAATATAGACATAGCCATAATTTATACGTGTATCGCTTACAGCATTATCTATTAAATCCAAGCCACCTTGCACGGGTAATAGATATTTAAACGCTCCAACGTCAATCGCTCCCAAATAACTTAAAAGAGAAATGCCTGTAAAAAGGAAGAATACAGGAACTGATATTAATGCAAAATTTAAAAATTCGGAAGCGAATGTGAGTGTAATAAGGCCTATTATTGAAGACAATAGGCAAATACTAAATGAGCCAACGATGTAGTTGAAAATATCAAAATTCAGTCCTTTTACAGATAAAACCAAACCAATAGAACAAATGGTGCCAATTATAGCAAGAGCCAATATTTTAGAAATTAAATATTTATGGGCATTTACTGGCGTTACAAATAAAGCATTTAAAACACCGTGTTTGATTTCAGTATAAATGAATAATGCAATGAAAAAATAACCTATTACGGAAGGGTCATTTAAGACCAAGGAAACTAATAGTTCGTCAATATATTTCACATCTTTAAGGAAAAAAAGCAGCAACCCATAAATGATTGTAACCCCAAAGCTTATGCTAATTATATTATTCTTTTGCAGTAGTATGAATTGCCATTTAAGTTGCTTAAAAAAGGTATTCATATACTTAACGTTTTACCGGTGAGCTTAATAAATACTTCTTCTAAGGTAGCGTCGAGTGTATGTATACGTTTTATTTCATCTTGTTTAAGAAAATTTATGAATTCCAGATTAATTCCTAAATTTTTAATAGGAAATTCGTTTATATCACCATTTTTTAGTTCAACATTTACGGCATCTTTGCCATACTCTTTTTTGAGATTTTCAGGTGTATCTGTTGTTTGTAATTTGCCATCCACTATAAACGAAACTCTGTCACAAAGTTGATCGGCTATGTCCATAGCGTGCGTTGTAATAAAAATAGTTTTCCCTTGTGATTTTAAATTTAAAATATGCTGTTTAATTTTATGAGCATTTACGGGGTCTAAACCTGAAGTTGGCTCGTCAAAAAAAAGTATATCTGGATCATGTTGAATTGCTCTGATGAAGTTCAAACGTATTTTCATTCCTTTAGAATAAGTGCTTACAGGTTTGTTAATTACATCCTGTAAGTCAACCATTTCAAAGAGTTTGGTTGTATTTCGGTGTTCAGTATTTTTATAGAATGAAGCAAATAAGTTCATATTTTCTTTACCTGTTAGCTTCAAATAATGGTTTGGCAATTCAAACCCAACTCCAATCTTTTCGAAATATGAGTTATCCCAATCTTTAATGTTTTTATGATTAATTAATACTTTTCCATTATAACCATTCAGTATCTTGTATAAAACCTTTTGAGTGGTACTTTTTCCAGCACCAGATGGACCGAGAAAACCGAAAATTTCTCCTTTATTGATTTGAAAATTCAAACCTTTTAAAGTTGGCTCATTACTCTTTGGATATTTAAATTCTAAACCTTCTACTTGAATCATTTTACAATTTTGATGTTTTTTCCAATCCTCGCTTCTATTATAGAGACGTGAGCTTTGTAAAAAGGTTCAGATTATAGTAATAAAATTTAGAAATTCTTGATTTGTCGTGTTGAGTTATGGAGCTACGAAGTCTAATTTTAGCTTGCACCTATTGGTCTTGAGTATGAAAGGTAGCGTATAAAAAGATGCGAACTTTTTGGATTAACAGAGAGCCGATTTTTATGTTTTGTATTACTTTTCAATCTTAAAGGCCATATTTAAAAGTTTGCCGGTCTTTGCATATTAATACAGGCCCCTTGTAAAGCCTTAATTATCTATTTTTTATATACGTCGTAGTGCATAGTTGCTATATATGCAGTTTTTTTAATTCGGTTGTCAATGATTCTTCTAAATCTTTAATGCGTTTGTATGGAATACATCTTTGGCCTCGTGCATCAAATTTCAATTGCTTAGTATCATCTATTATTAAGACTGTATTCTTCCCTTTTCCCCAGGCATATCCAACTTCTAAATAAACATTTGGATTTGCGCTACTTAAATCCGCAATGACCAATTCAGCAGATTCAATTCGTTTTTTAACCCATTCCATAACATCTCCTGTGAAACTTTCTAAATCTGCTCTTTCGCATAAATACCCAGCTGAATTCACGGCTCCTTGAATTCCATAATGAAAAATATCATCAAACTCTTTAGCAAATGGCATTGCGACAAAAATTATCTTTTTACTTGCTGATTCATTACCCGCAGAGCGCAATGATTCTGTTGATTCTGCTTTTAAAGAATTAATTCCACCAGTTTTGGGTGTAGGAATGACATTTTCAGGAAATAAACTTTGAAGAAATGAGGAAAGTCTTTTTGCTCTTCCAAAAGAACGTTCAACAAAAACTATTTCGGCAAGTTCTTCAGGATAATCATCTGAACTTATACTGTCTACAATTCCGGCAAGTTGAGATTCAAATGCTTCAATTTCATCCAATCCATATCCAGGCCCGTGAATTGTTAAGACCAATTTTTTAGTGTCAGGTTTTGAACTAGCCAAGGAAGCAACTACTTTTCTTCCAAACTCTCGAATTTCTTTATATCCAAATTCCCTTAAGGTCGGAGTTCCGATAAAAATAACGTGAGATGCGGAAACCACTTCTAGACTCTTTGTGAAATAGAATCCCCAAGGTTTGGGTAACTTACCTTTAGTATCAATATCTTTAAATGATAGTTCACGAATAACATCCCTATCCAAACCGTGAGCCTGTTGAGCATATTTCATTCCAAGAACATCAGCTTCGATTGTAAAGGCATCTCCTCGAGCTACGTTTATTTTAATTCCTTTCATTCCCTTAATTTGTTTCTATTATGCCCAACTCGTTATATGCTCTAATCCCTAACTCATTTATCCTATATAAACAATCAAAGCACCTCATTAAAATAAAAACCCCCTCAAACATTCCAATTTCAAAAAAGGGAATGTAAAGGGGAGACTTTCTCAAAGATAGCAAAAAAAAGAATCGCCTTTCAGCAATGCTTCTTGATTGATAAATGGTATTTACATTGGAGGTAACTCATGAACAGATGGTCTGGGCCTCAGTACCACCACCATTGGGTAAATTGCGAAATCCAAAAACATTGTCGGCAACTATTTTACTCATATACAGCTTCTCGTTTTTTATGGAACACTATTTTATTCCTAAGGAGATCAATACTTACATAGCCACCTCGTAGCCCTACGAAAACTTGAGATTGATGCGCTACGGCAACAGAATTTGGGTAAAGTGAGCTCCAGAATTCACAATTAAATTTAGTCTCAACTTTTGACCCGGAAATGATTAAAAACTGGTTGTGACCAGCAACGTAGATTTTTTCATTAAATAGCATCATTGCCATGGGACGGCTTTCTAGCTCTAATAATTTCGAAACGCTATAGCCATTGGAGTTTTCGTGGATTTCTAATAGCCAACCCTTTGTATTCTCAACTATGTGGCCACCTCCAGCAAATGCATATATTTTACCACTTAATCGAAAAATGTAGGATATATTACCTTTGAATATTTCTTCGGAATCTTTTTCACTGTCAAATGGAATGAACTGCAATCCTCCCCCAAATTCCCCATTATCTATAGCCTGTAGGATCCCATCCGTAACAACAATAGTTTCAAACTTAGAGTCCTGAGAATCGTGGATGAAAAGCCGATCGTTTAGATAAGAAACTCCAATGTTAAAATAAGAATGATTGAGTTCCAGCCGATTATTCCGGTCAGGGAGATCAATAATGTCGAAATCATTTTCAGAATAAATAGTACCATCGATGGAGATACCGCAAACGCTCGCGTGCTTATCTGATGTTAAGTTACTCTGACAAGAAAGAATGATTAGGGCAATTAGAATCAGTATAAATGATTGTTTCATTTGTTTTTCGATACGAATTATTTTTTGACAAGCTTTTTGGTTACTAGACCAACATCTGTGAGTATTTCTAGAAAATAAACGCCGGAAGCAAGTTTTGCCAAACTGATTTCGCTCATATCTTGGTTCATCGTTTCGAAACTATTTATTTCCTTCCCATCCATAGCATACATATGGATCGATAAAATCTCGTTGTTAGGAGCAGTAATAGTTAATAGGTCATTTACAGGATTAGGATACGCAGTGATGTCTGCTAGTGCTATATCGGGAGTGGAAAGAGAATAGTTCGTGAAAGTCGCAGAATATGAAAATACATTATATATGTAAAGTTGTAACCCAACGCCGTCATCCGTAATATCGTATAACCATCCGCCACTTGCAATTGCAAAATATTGAGTTTCAAATTGATTATGATATTGAAAAACACAATCTATATTGGTACGACTAAATTCAAAGCCCTCTAATACATCCTCAATTGGGTCATACGTATAGGTTCCAGTGAAAGTATTACAAGATCCTTGTCCACTGAAATCTAAATTTTCTGAAATGGTTAAGAACGCATAAATAGGAGGTTCTATTAATTCTAAAGGTGGTCCGAATTCTAAAAAGATGTCTTGCAGGTACCAAGTCTGAAACAAGTCTGGATCTGGGTCTTGGGCAAAGCATTGTAGGCTACTTACTAGGGACAGTACTAAGAATAAATATTTCATAACTCCTGTTTTTTAGTTCGTGGCTGACGGTCTTCATAAATAGACACAACCCTCTCGGAAAGTCGTTGTTAGCAAAAGTCATTTATCCGTTTAAATATTCGTTTCGCTTAAACTTAATTCCTTTTCTTATTAAATATGCGTGATAGGCACTTGGAATATCGTGCGTCCATTTAGGTAAAATTAGCGTTATAAGAATTCTGTCAATATGAGAAACTAATCCCATAATTATCGCTAATGCGAATGGAATTCCTGAGTGATTAAATCCAATTAATGAAGTAAAAGCTATCAACAATGTAATTCCCCAAAGTTTCGAAAGGAAGGCGTGTGTACAAGTCTCTTTTTTGAATTTTATGAAACTTATCACATAACAGGCTATTTCCATTCCGAGAATTGTCCAAATAACGATTGAATTGTCAGCAATCAATTTTGGATATAGAATCCAAGTCGCAAATCCAATAGACAACCAAAATATCATATCGGTTTGACTATCCATTCGTCTTAATTTCGCAGAAGATATATTTTGTTTTCTAGCAATTATTCCGTCTAATATGTCAGATATTAATCCTAAATACATTAAAACTACAATAGTTATTTTAGCGTTTTCTCCAATAAAATATGCTAACGCCAAGATTATTGGCGCTAATAACAATCGGAATAGTATTAATGAAATTGGTATGTTCATCTTAATTTTTGAGTTAGCGCGTATTGCAAAAATTTTATATATGTTGTTGTAGATAGTTAATAGATTAGTTGGCAACAATTTCTGATATAATGGCGAACTTGCAGTCAGAAGGTGTTTCAGTCCAATTTAGTGTTACTGAAATAGGAAATTCGGCATTGTATAAATCAATTCCTGAGTTATCAGGTAACACGAGAAATTGATGAGGATTTAGTTCACCATCAATTTCAATAATCCAGTTACCGCAGCAGCCGCAAGTGGCTGAATCTAAACCAAAAATTAATCCTACGGAATCAACATATTTAGTGTTCTCATCATCACTTTTACAACTGAACGAGATTGTCAGAAGAAGTGTTAGTGCAAGGAGCAAATTCGCTATTTTCATAATCTAATTTTTTAAAAGACTCATTTTTTCTGAGAGGTTGCCCAATTAATTATCTCCAACTCATTATATGCTCCAATCAGTTACTCATATACAGTATATAGACCCTTAAAGCTACTTATTAAATTAAAAACCCCTATAACAAGCCAATTTCAAAAAAAGGGAATGCAAAGGGGAGGCTTTCTCAAAGATAACAAAAAGAGAATTGCTTTTTGACGCTCTTTTTTTCATTTGGGGTTCGTTAGTGGTTTTGTATATAACAGCTAAGTTCTGATAAACCCTATAATTTGAAAGGAGCTTTTTGGATTTTAATTGAAGTTGTTTCTTATGGATGTTTGGTAATGAGTTAATTAAATTGTCACTTAACCGATAGCAGAACAGTTTGTGATTTAAGCGCTATCTTCGATTTCAGAATACCGCTCTATGAAAAAGATATTTCCGCTATTAATTATGGCATCATTAGTTGCTTGTTCAAGTTCTAATGATGAAGGTGCACCATCCGATCCTACCGATGATATGTCTGGTGGGGATGGCGGTAGTGTTGCCATAACGGTAGATTTTGACGTCGCTATCATGGCGCGAGACGACGATTTTAATTATTACCAGATCGAAATTGAGGATGGTAGTACTCTTTTAGCTGCGGAAGAAATACTACTTAGCATCGAAGATAACTCGTCCTTTTACCAGAGATTGGAGAATGATACCTATCTAGCCTACAGTCCTTTTAATTACCCCGATTATAAGGTGGGAAGGCACAATATCCTAAATGGAGCTGATAATACGTATGTAGATTTTATAGACCCCAACCTCCCAGAAGTGGGACATGACATCTTTCCGGGAAGAGATCATATAGTTACTTTTTACTCGCTACCTGATGGGAATAATTCACTGAATCAGTATTTCAATTTGTATACTATAGCAACTGGAAATTACGAACAGGTACTCATTACAGATGAGGAATTGGCATTAGTTCGGCATATCCAAAATGGGTGGCTAACCACCAGCTATATTGACAGTCAATCTCAGTTTTATCTCAGGTTTCATAATTTGAACAACACCAATCAACAATACACCATTGGGCCAGTAAATAATTTTCTCACCAGTACCCAAAACAACGCAAAACTCTATTTGTTTGGAAACAATGACTATCGAATTTTAGACTTAACCACTGGGGTTTTAGGAAGTGCGATTACCACCGCGCAAAGTATTTGGGCTCAATCCGTTTTTCGAAGTCAGTTCGTTGGTGATAAAATGTACTATGACCAATTATTAGTGCAACCAAGTGCATTTCGAAGCGCTCCCGCAATCTTTAATTTTAGCACAGGAACTAGCACTATTTTCGATATTGGCCAATTTAAGGCCGATTGGTGGATTAGCAGCGGGAACCAAATTTTGAATGATGGCTTGGCTGTAACCCAAAGCAGCGATGAAATTATCGTGTTAGCCTTTAGTTTTAGAAATGCCAATAACGTCGATAAATTCGGTGTACTTTTCGTCACTTACGATGCTGAGGTTATTTCATTTTTGGAAATACCACACCGACCGTTAGAGGTAATTATAAAATAGCGATCAATGCGTTTGGTAATTCTGATTTAATTCGGAAAAAAGACACTAATTAGCCACCTCTACAAACACACCACCATCCTTTTTATTCACTTTGGCGAGTCCATGTTCGGTCCAACCCTTCATCGTCTTATCCCACTTTTTATTGTTTCTCGAACGATACCCCTTTGGTACGACCATTGGATATCTCAAAGCCATTTATAGTTCCTTCGTCGTTGCGCTTAAAGATCATTTCTTGGATAAAAAATACATCAGCGCTAAAATTGTCTTTTTCGGAGGTAGATAATTCGATATCTTCTAAATTTCTAAGCGCAGCAATTAAGCTAGAATCCTTGAGTTTTATCGTGTAGAAAGTCTCTAGTTCTTCCGAGAAATATTTTCCTGAATATTCGGCTAAATCGGCCATGCTTGCTTCATAGGGTGGCAGTCGATCCAATACGTAATCTGTTCCACCTTGGGTATGCACGGCAGTAGTTGTTCCTGCATCAGAATCTCTTTTAAACAGTACCGTGGCTTCTACGCCATTATATGTAAAAGTGCTATCGTTTACAGCAGTCAATCCCATTTCGGGTTGTCCTGTAGCCTCAGACATTAGAGCGCCATCTGCAATGCTATATTCTATAATCATTCCAATGGCTTCTATTTTATATTTACCCACATAAGTTGCCAGGATTTCTTCACTTACGCTATGTGTCCCAGTTTCGGTTTCTGACTCATCTGTATTTGCTTCCTCTTCTTCTGGTTCAAGTTTATCTTCAAAATAAAGATCGACTAAATCTCTGGTGACTCCAGTGGAAAAAGAAGCATTGTTACTAAGTGTAATTACTCCTGAATTGATCTCAGGAAAATAAGTCATCATAGCTCGATGTGCAATATCCGCTCCACCGTGAGCATAGCGCTTTAAACCTCTGTACTCACCAATTCCTATTCCAAAACCATAAGACAACGTGTCCCCGTTTTTCAAAATACGTGGTGTGACCATTTTTCGGATGAGCGCTGTACTGCCGAGTATTGGTTCGTTAAAATTTGCAAGCCATTTGGCAAGATCTGCTGGGGTTGTATAAATTCCACCGGCGCCATAAGCAGCACTCAAATCACCCGACTCGATAAACCCACCCTCGTCCATCGAATATCCTTGAGATGCCTTAGGAATTATCTGAGACGGATCTTTTCGAACATATGAATTGGTCATTCCCAGCGGTTCAAACACATTGTGCTTCATCCATAAGGGGAAGAGGGTATCTGTTTTGCGCTCTACAATCTCTGCCAACATAATAAAGGCCGAATTATTATAATTGAATTCGGTGTTGGGTAGTGCTTGTAATTTTTTTTGATTTTTTATGGTATTGATCACCTCCGATCGTAACAGATTGTCTTCGCCATACCAACCTTTCATGGGCATCAAGTTATAAATCTCTCTCAACCCATTGGTGTGATTAAGCAAGTTATTTAAGGTGACTACCTCTTCAAATTCGGGCAACTCAGGAATATGATCGCGGACGTCATCATCTGTTGATAGTACACCACGCTGTTCCAGCAGTAAGATTGCATAGGCCGTAAATTGTTTAGAAACCGAACCAATATTGGTAGGGGTGTTTACTTTAAAATCCAAGTCATGAGTTAAATTTGCTTTGCCATAGGCCTGAGAATAGACCATTTCACCATTTTCGATGATACCGATTACCGCTCCCGGAACATCTTTAGCGTACAAAGAAAGCAATTGATCTGCTCTTTTGTTTCGTTCTGTGGCGATGGGTTCGACGACCGCTATTATCACCGTATAATCCCCCGTTTTCTCTTCGAATGGCGCAACTTCCAAACGATAGGTTCCACCTTCCTCAATAGAAAATGCAAAGGGTTCATGTCCCTCTGCTGGGTCGTCGAAGGAGTCAATTTCTTCGTCATCTTGATTGAATAAGGAGACTACTACATCTACAGAAACTTGGTCCACCCATCCCGTTATATAGGTGTTCTCTTCTACGGTGATGGAATAGGATTTCGCAACATCCTGTTCCAACGTTCCCGATGCCTCTTCCCCAACGGCCAAATCACCGGTCAAAGACGCGGTAGGGTTGGAAGAACACGAAATAATTAGAATAGCAAAAAAGGGTAGTAAGATTTTCATAACTGCCTGGTTTAGTTGATTGAATATAGTTATTTAAAATTGGACAAAAAAAGGACGGGCTTTTTAGTACCGAGCGAGAGTCGATATGCCGCCGAAGCTACATACCAACGGTAAGATTCTTTTCATTTTCGTGACAAGTAACCAATAATTCGGTGAAATCATTTAGAATTTTAACTCCTTTATTTTCTATCACTAGCACTATTTAATTTCCAGCAACAATGGACCGCACACCTTTCAGAATTCCATCTTCATCCATTTCCAAAAGTTTATCAAACAAACGCAGCACCCGTTTTATATAGCCTTTATCTTTATTAATTGACCGGGCTTTTGTATAGCATTGCGCAGCTTCTTTTACATAATCACCGCTTTTTTGGCAAATAGCCAAGCCACATAAAGAAAGCGCTTTGCAATCGAGAGCCGTGTAATTTGATTCCGTTTTTTGAAGCATTGCATCTGCCTCGCCTATTGCGGTTGAGAATGCTTCATTAGCCCTGCTCACATCTTTCTCATAAATATAAACCAAGCCCTGCAAGGCTGCTATGTTGTGATTATTTTTCGGGTAACTACACCCTCGGGCTTTTATAAGTAGTTTATTTGCATTGGGTAGGTCTTTTGTATAAAACAAAGCCAGAGATAAATAATGGCGCGCTACGTTTCCGAGTTGCACATATTCAATGTCATCAGCAATTTGTATTGCCCTGCGCAGGTTCTCTTCAGCCTTGTTAAATTTGTCCTCATCAATAAAAATTGCTCCAATATCCGTCAGGATAAATGTTTCTATTGATGGAGAATTAATTTCTCTGGCAATTTTAATGGATAGCTCATAGTATTTAATAGCGCGTTGTGTTTCACCTAAAAAACTATAGTCTTGACCCAAATTACCAAGATTAATGGCTTCGCCTAGCCGATCACCAATCTCGCGATTAATTTCCAAAGCTTGTTCGTGAAATTCAATAGCACGGTGCGTCTCACCTAAATCACTGTAGCGATTGCCCAAATTACCAAGCTGATTGGCTTCACTTATTAGATCACCAGTTTCGCGGGCAATTTCCAAAGCTTGTTCGACAAAATCAATGGCACGGCGCGTCTCACCTAATTCACTGTAACAAATACCCAAACCGCCAAGCCAGCTGCCTTCACCCGATTGGTCGTTTTTCTCACGGGCATATTCCAAAGCTTTTTCATAGCAGGCTATGGCTTGCTGAATTTGTCCCATACTCCAATATGCACTCCCAAGAATTCCAACGCTGTTTTGTTTTGATACCGAATCGCTTATTTTGCCTTGTAATTTCTCGTGAAGCTGTGTCATTAGCCTATAATGTCCCCAAAGCATCAAATAGTCAAAATCTATTTCCAAAAGTACGGATGCTGCTGTGTCATAATCTTCTGCATGGTAGCGCAATTCAAATTCTGCCAATTGTGCCGTCAGGTCATTTATATTTTTCCAATCTTTGCGGGGCAAACGCGCCAATTTAAAAAATTCTGCACCCCGATTCAGCAGGGCAAACTGAGTGAATACAGCAGTTTTTGAAGATTTATCTAATTTCTCACCTTCGGGGATGCGCGACAATGCATATTCGCGATCCACAGGATGCAGATAATAGCGGCTTGCTTCTTTTCGTATAAAATGCATGTCAACCAGTCGTTTTAAAACAGGCGAACTGTCAATTCCTTGAATGTAGGGCTGTAAAATAAAGTCAATTGCAGCATTCGATACGGGTCGCCCGATAATGGCTAGCGCCTGCATTACTTTTTGGGCAACATCGTCTAAGCGCGAGAATGCTTCGCCAACCAATTTCTCAACCACATGATCGGGAAGTAATTTTTTCGCATCGGCCAACACTTCCTCAAGCGTGGTATCGCGGTCAGCAGATAATATGGCAAACAATGCTTCCAAGGCTCGCGGATACCCTTTGGTACGCTTACGTGCTTCATCGAGCATTTCGTTAGTTGCCTCTTTCAGTCCCACTTTGCCGTCTTTATCCATTTCGCGCAAAATATCTTCGGCATAAGGGTGTTCCAGACCTTCATCCAGATCGAGGCGGAATTGTCTACTCGGTTCAATAAATGCCAGATTTTTTGGAGCTATTCTGCTGGTTATGATAATATTGATGCTATGCGGCTCGCAGGTCAGGAATGCTCTCAAAACTTCATCTAATTCTTCGTCCTTTATCTTCCGTGTTTCTGAATCCGTCTTGTCTTCAAAGTTATCAAGCAACACCACATACCTTCCTTCGGGGAATGCCCTACACAAAGTATATGTCTTTTCTGTTGTACTCAATTTTGCATCTTTGTAAATGCTTTCGAGTTTTTTAGCTGTTTCCGGCTCTAACAGTTTACAAAGGTCAGCGAAGATATTGGCAAAATTTACCTTTTTCGATGTAGCTTCACTCAGGTAAACAATACCATCCACTTTTAATTCTTCAGCATCATCAGGCAGTTTCCCGCTTTCCAGAGATTTCAGAAGCCGACACACTAAGGCAGATTTGCCCACACCACCACGTCCGATAATGGTCAATAGTCGTTGTGCATTGTCTTTTATGAAGTCTCCAATAAATTTTGTTTCAAGAAAACGATTCTGAAAATAGGTAGGTGCAATGACAGGCGGTGGATTAATAAATTTTGTTTTTATAATTCCTGCTGCCTTTTTTTCCGGTGTACGTTCGCGTTCTAATCCACTATCTATGTTTTCCTGTACCCGTTTAGCCGTACCATCCGGATCAGCAATAACCTGTTGTTGACTGGTTATTCGTTTGTTCAATGCATCGATATCATCCTGAATGCGCTTTTGTTTGTTAGGATCATTACTTCGCTGCAAATCACCCTCAGCATCCCTTAATCTGTCTTGTAAAGATTGTAACTGCCCTTGGGGTGAATGCAAGTATTGAAGATGAGTTCTAAGTCTGGCAAGCGCTATTTCGAAATCTCCTGTAAAGTCAATGTATTGTCTGTTTTCCAGTTGAAACGGGACTTCTGCATCTTCATGCAGCAGGATAGGGATGACTGTTTTTTTGTATTTTAAGGCACGTGTCCATTCGTTCTTACAAATCGAGCGACCTCTGACACTATCATTCGTCATAACAAATAGTAAGCTTTCGCAAGAGCGAATTGCCTCCACAATTTGCTCATCCCAGTGCGAACCCGGTTTTAATTCTCTCTTATCGAGCCACGCAGAAAAAGAAGGTGGTCCTGCTTTTAATGTATCACAGAGCCGGATTGCAAAATCCTGAGCATCTACAGTAGAATAACTTATAAAATGATGATTTGCCATTGAGGTAACATATTTTTATTTTAAAAATTACTTCCAATCATATACTTTTCTTCAATCCTTAACGATAACTCGTTATATACTCCACTTCTTCACTCATATACCGTATATATTCCAGCATATAAACAATCAAAGCGCTTCATTAAAACAAAAAATCCCCCGTACATTCCAACTTCAAAAAGGGGAACGTAAAGGGGAGACTTTCTCAAATATAACTAAATAAAAAAGAACCGCATTTCGTGACTCTTTCTATAGGATAAGATGCGAGAACTATTTTTAGAGTTCATTGTAATAGTTTACTACAATAACATGGTGATCCCTGTCTATAGCATAATACCCAACGGCAACACCTCTGCTTCTTTCGGTCATCATAGCCTGATAATGTCCCCCATCAGGTCCCTCTTCATAAAAAAGTTTTGGGACCCACCAGATCGATTTTTCAATCGAACCGTCGGAACCATCTCCTCCTCTGCCTCCTCCAGCTGCTCCCTGAGACACCCAACCGCAATCATCGCTCCAATGTACGGTTCCATTTTCAAGTGCAGGTCTCGCTTCTCGAGCTGCACATAATTCATATTCTACCGCTCTTACAAAAGGGGGTAACCCATGGAGGGTGCGAAATTCATTAATTCGATTAGTAGCGTACCTGCCCACATCAGCATACCCACAATAGGAATCATCTGCCATTAACTGCATAGCTCCATCATTGCATATATTTTGAGGGTTCCCTTGACCATCCGGGAATTGCCCCACAAGTGAAGTGATCAATCTTGATTGTACCTCAGCTTCGTCAATACCAAGATCAATGAGTGGTCCGTGTTGCTGCTTGGATTCTTCTGAGCAGGACAGTTGTAGAAATACAGCCGAGAATAAAACGAACGAGGTAAGGACTCGGGGATTACATAGCCAGTTCTTCATTTTTCAATTTTAAGTAGGTTATCAATACATCTAGGGGGCTATCTGCTTGATATTTAACACGCTAATTACAATCTATAAAGCAGATATATGAAATAAAGTGTTCTTATTCTTCATCTTTGTGAAGTCAATAGGGACACTATACCTGACAATTTGGAAATAAAAAAAGGAGCCACATTTCTGTAACTCCTATTAATTTATATTGAGATGCTGAATCAAGTTCAGCATGACAGACTAAACCATTTCAACAAACAACCCATCATCGGTCTTGTTCACTTTAGCAACGCCATGTTTCGTCAAGCCTTTGATGGTTTTATCCCATTTCTTGTTGGATAATCCCGATTGCGATTTTAATTCATTCAAATCGATGGGCGAGCTTGATTTCAGAATGGCTAAAACAGCTTTCTCCTCGTCCGTTAAGGCCACTTGCTTTTGCTCTGGCTTCATTTGTGGGAAAAACAATACTTCCTGTATCGATTCATTGTCGGTCATAAACATCGTCAAACGATCAACCCCAATTCCAATACCTGAAGTAGGTGGCATTCCGTATTCCAAGGCTCGTAAAAAGTCCTGGTCAATGAACATCGCTTCGTCATCCCCTTTTTCAGACAGTTTGAGTTGGTCTTCAAAACGCTCACGCTGTACGATAGGGTCGTTCAACTCGGTATAGGCGTTGGCCAATTCTTTTCCGTTGACCATCAATTCGAAACGTTCGGTCAAACCTTCTTTGGTACGGTGCTGTTTGGTGAGCGGACTCATTTCCACAGGATGGTCCATGATAAACGTTGGTTGAATGTATAAGTGTTCACATTTCTCACCAAAAATCTCGTCAATCATTTTTCCAATCCCCATGGTTTCATCTACTTCCAAGCCTAAAGCCAATCCAGCTTCCCGAACTTCTTCCTCACTTTTTTTGTAGAGATCATAACCAGTATGCTCCTTGATAGCATCCAATATTCCGATACGCGCATAGGGCGCTTTATAGTCAATAAGGTTATCTCCAAATTTGGCCGTTGTGGTTCCATGTAACTCCAAGGCCACTTTTTCTAAAAGCTTTTCCGTGGTATCCATCATCCAATGGTAGTCTTTGTAGGCTGCATACATTTCCATTACCGTAAACTCTGGGTTGTGGGTCCGGTCCATTCCTTCATTTCTGAAATCTTTAGAAAATTCATAGACACCGTCAAAACCACCTACGATCAGTCGTTTTAGGTATAGTTCGTTGGCAATACGCAAGTACAAAGGCATGTTCAAGGCATTGTGATGGGTCACAAACGGACGTGCCGCTGCGCCACCTGGAATAGGCTGTAATATGGGTGTTTCCACTTCCAGAAATCCCATCTCATTATAGAAACTACGGATGGTATTGGTAATCTTGGTTCGTTTGATAAATGCGTCTTTCACCTTCGGGTTCACCACCAAATCAACATAACGCTGACGGTATCGAAGCTCGGGATCGTTGAATTCATCATACACATTCCCCTCAGCATCGGTTTTTGGCAACGGAAGTGGCTTTAGGGTTTTAGCGAGTAACACAAATTTTTTCACCATAACGGTTTTTTCACCTACCTGAGTGACAAATAATTCGCCCTCAATTCCGATGAAATCACCTAAATCAATCAGTTTTTTAAATACATCGTTGTAATGAGACTTATCCTCACCGGGACATATTTCGTCGCGGTTAAAGTACACCTGTATGCGGCCTTCACTGTCCTGTAATTCGCCAAAAGAAGCCTTCCCTTGCAAATTCTTTCGCATCAATCTACCAGCAATAATCACTTTCTTTCCTTCGGAAAAATCCTGTTTAATGCCAGCCGAAGTATGATCCACTGGATAGAGTTCCGGCGGATATGGGTCGATGCCCAAATTGCGTAATTGGGTGAGCTTTTCTCTTCGTACGAGTTCCTGTTCAGAAAGTTGCATAAATTGTGTTTAAATTTAACCGCACTTCAAAGCGATGCTTCAAAGTGCGGCTGCAAAGATAAATACAATCGGTGGGTTTATCAATTACGGACCCGCTTTTTGTGTGGGACCGATGGCTGGAATTTGTGATCTACCCTTATTTTGAAGCCTTGAGTGATTCAATACCGGTTTTCGCCTGCTTGTAATCGGGGTCTAAGGACAACGCTTTTTCATAGTTTTCAAGTGCTTCTTCATTCTTATTGGTCTTAACAAGCTTATTCGCTAAACTAGTATACGTACTTGGCTCTTCAGGAAAAAGTAGGGTGTTTATGCGAGCTGCAATGATGGATTCTTCTTTTTTATGGGCCGAAAATAATACACTAGCATAGGTGTTAAGCTCTCGGGTTCCTTTCACTTGGCTTTTTAATTTCTTTAATAGCCTTTTTTGTTTTTTGTTGAATGATTTGGTGTCTATTTCTGTTAGTAATTCATTTACGAGAGTTACACCGTGGTAATTCGAGGTATAGTCTCTCTCAATAATGTGTAGCAGGTCTTCTTCCAAGCTCGTCACTGGCTTTTCTACGATGCGATTCACTTCTTTTCCATTCTTATAAATAATAAAAGTGGGGACTCTGTGAATGTTCAAACCTTCATGCTCGCCTCCTGGGCTTTGTTTGTAAGTTTCACGATTTCGACTAACCGCGACCATCGTCAACCGTTCCAGCGGGAAGTTAGCCTGGTTCAATACCTTATAAAATTTTGGCACCTCCCGTTTGCTATCTCCACACCAGGTTCCCATAAAAGCCGTGATGGTGTATTTTGGCAAATGCGATTCTAGGCTATCGATGCTGTTTTGTGCAGGTGTGTAGGCGTCAAAATTTTTGGTAAACCAGCTCGCATAGCTGTCGGCAGAAAGTCCTTCTTTGTTAATTTTTCCAAGTAGCGAAGGCGATTTTCCGTCAGAATCGATTTCGTTATTCAGTGATTGTGCGGTGGTGATTTGGCTCGCAAGCACCATGGCAAGTGTAAATAAAAGGGCTTTTTTCATCTTTGGTTCATTTTAAAATTGATGGTTCGAAGATGCGTATCCTTTCGAAGAAAAAATGAAAAATAGGGTTGGAAAAGGGGACTAGTCCGGGGTTGAATTAATTGTAATTAACTAGCATAAAGCGACTTAACTTCGTCGCGGGAACCCACTTGTAGTTTTTTGTACAAGTTGTTAATGTGTGTTTTTACGGTACTCACACTCACAAACATATCGGTTGCGATTTCTTTATTGGTTTTATCCTGAAGAATAAGGTCTAAAATTTTATTTTCTTGCTGCGTTAAAGACTGCTTTGCCGCACCCGCGTTTTTCATCTTTTTCACTTTTCCGAAGAAATAAAAGTTTCCTAGAATGGAAAGCACGGCAATTCCACCGGTGAGATAAGCCCACCACGGTAATGTTGAAGTTGCTTGCGTCGCTACTAAATGCCGGTCCGATTCAAGCTCGGCTGCATATTGTTTTACATATCGAGTGTCTGGGTACTTTGCCTTCAAACGAGTCAATAAGTTGTCGTAATAAGGATTCACTTTAAGGTCCTCGAGGTAATAACCATACAAATCACTGCTTCGGTCGCTAAAGAAGGCAAAGCTGTATAATTCGGCCAAAGGTTCTTGTAATTGCTCCCCGTATTGCTGTAAAATACTAAACCATTTTTTGGAATTGAGTTTTCGGTTGGCCTCACTACGATAGGTTCCAAAGGCAAAGCGCATGTCGTTTTTCAGGGAATCGATCTTTAAAAAGCTGTTGGCCTTTTCGTGGGATGAAACTACCTGACAAAACATTTGATCTTCAAAAGAAAAAGGGAGCGATAGCGTAGTGGTATTGTTGGCGACAAAAACCACCTCTTTACTGTTGGGGCAGTGACCCGTAAAATGCGACGTCTTTTGATCGTCTTCACTGCAATTGTCTATATGGATTCGGTATATTTTATTTTCTGAAGGGAGGTTGTTCCCGCTAAAACTGAAATACCCAGTCGAATCGGCCACCGTCTGGTTTAAGATCTGCTCGGGATGTACCCCCGATATTTTTCGGTAATCTTCCACTACAGAAAGGTAGATCTTCCCGTCAAGGTTATCCAAATTAACCACACCTGTAAATTGATACTGCGCCATCAAAATGGATGGGAGCAATAATAAGCAGGTTTGTATAAATCGTTTCAGTTTCATGGGCATTCAAAACAAATATACAAGAATCGCGTTTGTAACAAAAGCAAAAACTACCGACTTATATCTTGAATCAATCAATAAATCAAATCACATGAGTATTTGGAGAGTCCTCCTATCTATTTTATTTCCGCCCCTTGCTGTCATCGACAAAGGTTGTGGATCCATTGTCATTGTCTTAATTCTAACTATTTGTGGCTGGGTGCCGGGTGTTATCGCTGCTTTGGTGATAATTAATAATCCGGAGCGTTAGTGAATTCTTTTAATTTTTGACAATTTTCTTGACCACGTTCCCTTTATCTGTTATTACTTCTAGAAGATAGATTCCTGTAGAGAAATCTGTTACGTCAATGCTCTTTTCTGAAGTGAATAGCAATTCTTCACCCAAAATCGAAAAAATGCGCACCCCTTCAATATGGTAAAAAGGAGCCGTTTGGACCTGTAGTATATTTGAAACAGGATTCGGGTATAGGATGGTTTCTCTGCGGAGAGCAAGATCATCATTGGATAGAATGCAATTTTCTTCAATCTCAGCCTGAGAATTACACCCTGTCAAATTATTGGAAATGAAAATTTGAAGATTTGGATCGAATAAGTTTTCACATATAATGGCGATATCGCAATTGGGTAAGGAGGTGTTATCCTCCACTAACAGTATTGAAGACAAGAAATCCGGTGATACATTTGAAAGGGCGTAAATGTTAACAAGATTTGGATTAGATCGAATTCTAAAGCTTCCATTTACAGTTTGTAAACTGTTTAATCCTTCAAGACTTTCTAATACCTCATTACTTGCTATATTGAATTGGTTTACGTTAACCAATCCATCCAAACCTGACATATTTGGTAGCACGTTATTATCGTTAATTTCCATACTACCTTGTATGGTTTCTACATTGTTTAGACCTTCAAAACTTTCAAGACTTTGATTATTAACCACTTTTAGGATTCCATTTATTTCTGAAATTCCATTTAAGAAATCAAAATCTATAAGAGCAAGGTTATTCTCAACTACCAATCCTCGGGTTCCAACATTATTCACCGAGTTAATTCCCAAAGTGTTCAACGAATTTAATCCTTCAAAATCTATTAGTGCAATGCAAGTTCTTACATCTAACTTACCCCCTATGATATTCAAACTATCAAACCCATCAAAATTTAAGATTAAAAAGCTGCCTGAAACAAAGAGGTTCTTTCTAATGGTCACAATTTGCTCGAGTCCATTAAACGTTTCCAAATCCTGATTGAAAATAATCTGAAAATTACCACCTACATACGTTACATTATCGAGTCCCGTGAAATCGATTATGCTGGTCTCCTGGATAGTTAAAACAGATGAATCACTGAAGGAGTTAATTACACTAAGCCCGTTAAGATTTGTAATCCCTGTTCCCTGAATAGTAAAACCGTTTATGACTTCAGTGCATCCCGGATAGTTTGCGGCAAAATTGTCTATGTCGGCTTGTGAAGTTAATTCAATCTGACTATTTGGACATTGTCCATACCCAAAAATGGAAAAACTGATTATTGCAATGACAGATAAGATCTTTTTCATAAATTAATAGTAATGGATTCTTAAAAAATAGTCCCTGATGACAGCAACCCATTGGATTCGATAATTTAAAACTGTGTATCAAACTTAACCGGAAATTGCTCTGGAATATCTTCCGTGGCTTCTCCTAAATTTTCTCGCAAATCAATTTCAATGCCTCTGGCGATGGTCGAGATAGGGACATCGTTCGCAGTTCCTTCGAATGGGTTCTCACCCGTTCTTCCAATACGTTCCATGGTGTGAAAAATCCAAGCGACAATTACATAAAACGGAATAGAGAACCACACAAAAAGGTCACTCATTATCGGACTTTTGTCGGCAAATTCTGCTCCTATTTCTCCAAATTGCGGAACTAGAGCTAATGGAAGCAGCAATACAAATATCCACATGAACAAATGGTTCAGTGTTGCAAACTGTCTGGGATAGGGAAAGTTTTTAATTCGCTCACTTTTTCCTTGAAGCGTGAACAGTTCTTCAACAATTCCTTCTAATTCTAAAAATGAAAACTCCCAGATAACACCTTTTCTATGCAGTTGCTTGAGATGGTGCGACTGTAGATAAAGTAGGGCCGTCTGTTTGTTTCCTTTACTCATGATATACTCAAAATCGCTTTCTGAAATATATGATTTGATGTCGTCTTCCAAACTAATTGTACGCTCCGGAGGTGGCATATCCCATTCCTTGTTAGTTCGATGATTCATCGTTGTTTCCCATGGTTTTGATGCTCTCATTGCATGGCGCAAGGCTGTCATCCATGCAATATGACGGTAGGTCAAGGTTTTGATTTCTTTCTGTAAAGCTTCCTCAGACATAGGAGTGTTGGCGTAATCATTATTAACCATATCCTGTACATATACCCCAAAGGTGCGTGACGTATTCACGATGCCTCCCCATATTTTTCTCGCTTCCCAAATACGTCCATAAGCGGCATTATTTTGAAAACCGATGACAAAGGCAACGGCTGTGCCAATTAATGCAAGCGGCGTCCATGGGAATTTTAACCAAGTGAGGTCTAAAAAATAATAGGCCGAAACACAGGCGGTAACGATTATAAAAAATAATAGGGTCTCAAACCGAGTCCACATTGCCATTTGAAGGGCGGTATAGGTCTTTTTTGTGTACATAGATGAATTCTAAAAAAATTGAACTGTATCAAAGTTAATTATTTCTAAATTCATTTGGAGCCATGCTCGTTTTTTGTTTTAATAATCTTCTGAACTAATGCGAGCAATTAAAAACAAGAGTTGCCGATTACAAAATATTCACTACCAAAAATCCTAAATAAGTGCCCAGTGCATTTCCTAGGGTTCCCACCAAAATAGCAGGTAGAATCAATTCTTTTCTTTTAAAAGTTTCTGCTAAGGCAATGGCTGTGGTGCCACCTCCAATATTCGCCTGACTTGCAATCGCAACCATTTCCCAATCCTTGAAGGCCAAACTTCCCAATAGAATGATTAGGACACCGTGGATTAAAACGGCCATGGACGCGAACAATAATAGCGTTAATCCCACCTCTTTTAATTCGACCACGGCACTGAGTTCACAATAGGCGCCAATTACGGCTAAGAAAATATAAACTAGGTATAGTCCCAGCGTATTGCTACCTTTTAAATTGGAGACAAATTTGGTTTGTGCGAGGACAATTCCGATGGTGGTTAAGGTTAGAATGGACGGTACTTTTGGTAAGACTTCTGAAATAATTTCTGAAATAAAATAGGCGCCTAAGCCAAGGAAAATCAGCCAAGCTAGGGATTGCATGTTCATACTATTTTTGTCTTCGGCCGCATCCTTTTCCGAAGTAATTATTACTTTTTTATCCTTCCAAAACGATCGCAATGCTACGGGAATGATAAGGGTAATCACAATCCAAAGCGTGGTCACTACATTGTCTACAGCGATGGTGCCAGCGTACAAAACGCCTCGATCTTGAAAGTCGTATTCTAGCGCTACGGCATTGAAATTTACACTTCCTCCTGTGTAGGTCCCGGTTAACATTCCTGCAATAATTTTACCATCTGCTCCAAGGACGTCTTGCGGTGAAAGCAACCACCAAGATGCTAGAATACCTAGGGTAGTGGCTAAAGAACCAATCACGAATAGCACAATCATAGGAGTTCCTGCCTTACGGATAGATTTTAAATTGACTTCGAGTAGGAGGTAGAAAATTGAAATAGGCGCCAAGTAAGTGAAAATTCCACTATACAACGGAATGGAATTGGAAGCGGATGGAATGAGTTGGAAATTGGCCATGACAGCTGTAAAAACAATGACTAATAATGCCATTCCAAATTTTCCTCCCAATTTTGTTTTGGCCGCGTAATAGGCTAATATGACCATAGCGCATAAAACGCACAGCACATATATAGGATTTTCAATAAAACTCATGCCTCTTTTGTAAAGTTATGAAGGTCCTGTAGTTTGCCGCCTCCGAAATGAAGATACTAAAAAGGGAGGAATCAGAGAAAATAAAGCTAGCATTGCCGTTAAAAACAATGCTAACTTATAGCAGGAATGGTGGGGTAAAGGAAAATCCCGATTTTACTTAGGATTAATTTTGAATACAATAGAGTCGTCTTTCCGTTATTTCCAACATGGGAGGGACTGTGGTGGCTTCAGAGATCAGTATTTCGGCTGAATCTCCTATTTCTTCCAAGAGTTGCTTCTGATGCTTGAGAATATCATCATATATTCGAAGTTGATATTGTTTCCAGTTTTCAGTTACCTCGTTAGCGACTATGGTAAATCCATTGGCTTCAAATAATGACGCTGGGTCGAATAAGACGCTGTCCCAGGTGGTGAAAATGAATTTCCCCTTTTTCTTCATCACTCGTTTGATTTCTTTCAAGGCATTCACCTTATCATGAACCATCCAAAAAGCGTCTATGCTTATCATATTGTCCATGGATGCATCTGGAAGCGGTATGTTGCAAAAGTCTCCAAGCTCAAATTTTGCATCGTAATTGAGCGTAAAATTCTCTTTAAATAAGTTAGCCTGATTAATGGCCTCTTCCACAATATCAATGCCAGTCAATTCCAATTTATGTTGTTCGGCAATATGTAAGCCAGGACCTCCAATGCCACATCCAATATCTAAGAGCGAACTCCCGTTGGTATCGACCAAATGTTTCGAAATTTGCTTTAGATCTTTCTTGGTTACAAAACCAAAATTATTGAGCCCTTCTGGATAATTACTGCCCAAGGCATCGGACCAAATCTTTACCAATAGTTTACTTTTTCCAGAATGTATGTAGTACTCCTGATACATTTCTTCTTTCAAATCTTCATACTTATCTCCCATTTTTTTCTTTTTTAATTTTACAAGACAGCTATAATAGACTTTTTGTGAATGATTAAAGAATGGTTTTGATGACGAAAAGTAAGGGATAATGTGATGGTTTAATGAGGTTTTTTACTAGCGTTTTTTGGTTGCCGGAATTTATAGTGGCCTCCAATCAAAATTTCGGCAAGAACCTATTCGTTTTTACCATTGTTTGCTTTTTTTTCAAAAGCTTTTGATTGGTTGATTTCTTCTTCCAGATTCCATTCGAAGTTGAATCTATCCTTTAGAAATTCGGCAATGGGTTCAAGTCCAATTTCTGCTCGTCTTTTGTCTATGTTTGCAGGATCGTAGACCGGCCATAGATGGAAATTTTGGGTTTCGGGATAGTATTTTATTTGCCCTCCGTACATTTGAAGACCTCCTCGTTCCGTTGCAATTCTATCTTCAGCTCTCACCAAAAATTTGGGTGCTACTTTTTTGCCTTTAACTTCTCCATTCTTTGCTTGTAATAATCGCTACCACTTAGTTCGTATGCCTTAGTGACATAGGTGAGCGCTTTTGCGTTGTCGTCCTTCGATTCGTAATAGTCTGCCATAGAATCGTAAGCGTTGGCGCTGTTTGGGAAGTAATCGATATTGGTTTGGAAGAATAAGAGGGCCTTATCTGGTTGCCCCATTTGAAGGTTCATATACCCATAACCGTTGAGCACTTCCTCTACCATGGGAGGGACTTTATATCCAAAGGCTTCGGTGTAAATTGCTTCCTGTTCTTTCAAAAGTTGTTTGATGGTTTCTACGGAAGTGTCCGGGTTATTGTAAACCTGTGGCGACTTGAATTGATACCATTCGAATATGGAAACTAAGCCGTCTCGCATGGACGGTAAGGGCACTGTGCCATGTAAATCTTCAGGGTATATTTTCCAAGAAAAGTTGAGTCCGTTTGCCTCAGACTCTGTGAATTTTGAAAACTCGATAATGGAGCGAGCGAACAGCGTAAATTCGGAAGTGTCCTCCATGACATTTTCAGCGGTGATGGAGGCATCAAACATATGTAGTTGTTCGGCTGCCAAGGAAACGAAAAGCGATTTTCCGTCAAAACTTTTGGAGGAAAGCTTCTCTTTCGCACGTTTTAAAATTTCTTGTCCATCCCATTCTATACTGGGGTCCATGGCTATATAATTTTTAAAAGTTTCAGGATATTCGAGGAGCATATGGATGGTGAATAAGCCTGCGTAGGAATGCCCAATCAATGTTCGATAGGGAGTAGTGGGGTAGGTTTTGTCAATCTGAGGGATGAGTTCCTTGGTAATGAACTCTGAAAAATTAGGAGCACCACCGGTCGCAGCGTCCATTGCGGCACCTCGTCTCATTTTAATCTGCGTAGTCGTAAGGTCGCGGGTTCTGTTTGTTTCATTAGAAATGCCAACTAAAATCATGTGTGGTAGGTAATGTCCCCAATAGTTTTCATAAACCGTTTCCAAAGTGTTTTGGAGCGAGAATCCATCTAGCAAATAAACGACAGGGTACTTTTCTCCATTATTTGGATTGTAGTTTTCAGGTAGCTTTACCCAATAACGACGGTATTCTTTCAAGGTGTTGGAATAGAGGCTATCGACGATTTCTGTTTCGAAGGGTTGAATCGATGTATTTTCTGAAGACTGAGCAAGAAGAGACTGATTCGAAATTAATAAGGTTCCCATTAATAGGAGCCAAAGCAAGAATGTTTTCATCGAGAGCATTTAAATTTGGATTCAAATATAACTAAATAATTAGTTTAAACTAATTATTTAGTTAATTGTCAATTTAAAAATAAGCTTACAACCCCAAAAGCTCTGAAATCGCCTTCAATAGTTCCAATGCAGGAGCATCGGCAACGCAGGCTTGACAACGGTGGTAGGAAAACAAGCAATCGATCAAATCGGTGCCCATGTGAAAAAGTAATCCGATACCAATAATTTGAAAGGGACGTTTAAAAAATAACAATAGCACATAAAGTGCAATTGCCCAATAGCTATGTAATAAATGAAAGCCAAACCCACATCTACTTGCCTCAAAAATGGGGCTGACTAAAAAGTGGTCTAAATCCACCAGCATGGTCGCTAAAAAAATTAAGTACACTTTTACCCAATTACTTCGGAAAAACGCAATAGCAATCACTGCAGGGAATGCAAAGTGAAGCGAGTAGTGGATGATAGATTGTAGGAGCACAGCGGTTCTATTGAATGAAATTCAAGATGCAATTTTAAGCTAAATATTTATGGATTGAAATTTCTTGGAGGAGAACCTTGAAAAACTAGGCTCTTCTGCCAAAATCTTGGGCTAACAAGAATCTTTCGGTATCTTTGTACTAGGAAGCTTGTAAACAGCGTTTCAACAACCAAAACCGTTACGTTATGATTAAAAAACTGCTTAGTGTATTTGCCATCGCCATTGTGCTGGTAAGTTGTCAATTCACCGAAACCATGGTGCTCAATGAAGATGGAAGTGGAACCTTGTCCGTCAGTGTCGATATGAAAGAAATGATGGCCTTTGGGGATCTTGCAAACGATTCGACTATGGTAAAAATGGACACCGTGATTCGCATGAAGGATGTTCTTCTCGAAAAGAAAGATAGTATTGCGACCCTTCCACAGGAACAACAAGACCGACTTAAAAAGATTGAAAATTTCAATTTTAGAACATTTATGGATCCAGATAAAAGTGAAATGTTCTTCGATGTATTTACCAATTTCAAAAATGTGGAAGAAGCTAATGAGTTAATGAATGCCTTTGAATCTGGCGGAAATTTTCTGCAGGCTGGTGGTAGCGATACTGCTATTAATTCCGATCCTGATTCTGGAGGATCGATGGCCGTTTCTTTTGAATACAAAAAAAATAAGTTTACCCGAAACGCCTATATAACGGATAAAACCAGACACCAAATGCAAATGGACAGTATGAAGTCATCGGAAGGCTTTATGGGTACCATGGTTTATAAACTGAAATACACTTTTCCAAAAAGGATTGTCAAGTCGTCAATAGAAGACGCACGATTTAGTATGGATGGAAAAACCATCGAAGTAGAAACTACCTTTTTGGAGTATCTAAAAAATCCAGACATATTGGACCTGGAAGTAGAACTGGAAAACTAGCACGTGAACAAACACATTGAAATACAAGAATTAGGTCTTAAGGACTACAAAGAAACATGGGAATATCAAGAGGAGCTTTTCAAAGGGATTTTGGATATAAAAATCAAAAACCGAAGGGAAGACGCCGGATTAGAAACACCCAACTTTTTTCTCTTTGTGGAACATCCGCATGTCTATACCTTGGGCAAGAGTGGCGACCTCAGTAATCTTTTAATTTCTGAAGAGAAACTGACCGAAATAGGAGCGACATTCTATAAAATAAACCGAGGAGGCGATATTACCTATCATGGCCCAGGTC